>Ga0272448_1000192_pt1 | contig 94078 bp, 71 predicted proteins | sample YNPCB0191_FD_202220 | JGI IMG/M metagenome (GOLD analysis project Ga0272448, IMG submission 202220) | Hot spring sediment microbial communities from Yellowstone National Park, WY, United States - YNP-CB-019-1 | ecosystem: Environmental > Aquatic > Thermal springs > Hot (42-90C) > Sediment... | reverse complement strand
GAGTTTATGCAGAAATGTTTGCCGCTTGGTTTTGGTCCGTCAGGAAAGAGATGACCAAGATGTCCCCCGCACACTGCGCAACGAACTTCAATGCGGTGCGTGCCGAATGACAGGTCATCATGGTATTCCAGGAAGGCTTCGGAAAAGGGCTCTTTAAAGCTGGGCCAGCCCGTGCCGTGGTCATATTTATCTTCCGAGCGGAAAAGGGGAGTGCCGCAGGCAGCACAGAAATAAATTCCTTTCTCCCAGAAGTTGTTGTACTTACCGCTAAAAGCCGGCTCCGTACCTTTTTCAAACATAATACGGTACTGCTCGGGTGAGAGCTCTTTTTTCCAGTCTTCTTTGCTTTTGTTTAATTTTTTCACGTTGGCCGCTCCAAAGTTTTGTTTGGCAAGTTCACCGCTTCCCTGGTAGAAGAAAGCGTTCAGGCCTTTCCAGCCCGCCCATCCCAGAAGCAGGCTGATGGCCAGGATGATTATTTTCTGGTATAACCTGGTCAAGGTTTTTCTCCTGTTTAAAATCCTACCTATCCAGTATACATTAAATTGTTGCTTTTGGTGGGCAAAGGCGAAAAATATTTTTTCTCGTGGAGAGGATAAAAAAGAGCAAATTTTTGCTGAACCGGGTCCGGCAAATTGGTAAAATAAAGACAAGGAGGCAAAGATGGCTAACGCGCTAAAGATGGTCATTCTTTGGGTTTTGACTTTAATCCTTTTCAGCCTGGTAGATGCGGTCTGGCACCTGGTAATTTTTGGCCGGGCTTATAAGGAAGATTTTAAACCGCTAGCGCTGGTGCAGGGTGAGAAGATAGTTTTCCGGAAGGTCTGGGGCTTTCTGGCCCAGCTTTTTCTGGTGAGCAGCCTTATCATTCTGGTGCTGATGAAGAACCCGGCCAGCCTCAAAGATTCTGTCATAATTGGTTTTCTGGTGGGAGTGCTGGCCATCACCGTTTACGGTTTTACCAATTATTCTCTGATGAAGGACTGGAGCTTGCGCCTGACGTTGCTGGAAGCTTTCTGGGGGCCAGTGCTCGGGAGCTGGGGCGGGGTGGTGGTGAGCTTTCTTTACCGCTGGCTTTTTAAGTAAAAAAAAAGACAGCCGGTAAAGTTTTAAGTTGAATAAATTCCTTTAGGCTGCGTGGTAGTAAACTATACCCGGGCTTTTTCCTAAAAGCATACAGGGAAAAATAGGTCAGCTACCATAGGGATAAATCAGAAATAAGGCAAGAGTATAAATAAATACGAAAGACCAAATAATCAATCTCAAAGAGTTTAACCCTTATTATTTTAATAGCTGCCGCTTTTCAGCTAAAAAATTCATCACTGTGTTTAATTCCCGAAATGCTGATGAGGTAAATTAACTAACTAACTAACTAACTACTTAATGATTTACAGGGCCGCGGCCTCTTTTGGGCGGCCAGGGGAAAAAGGCGCTGGTCACGGCCTTGTAGGCTTCGTAATCAGGGTTTCCCGCATATTTTTTCTCCAGCAGGGGAATACCTGACACTCGGGTCAGTAAAATGGTAATAGTCAGGGGGCTGATGAGCCCGAGCCAGCCGTAAGACACATTAAGACCGATGATAAAAATTCCCCACCACATCAGGGCTTCACCAAAGTAATTAGGGTGCCGGGAATAGCGCCAGAGTCCGCTCTTGATAATGCGGCCCTTGTTGGCCGGGTCAGCTTTAAAGCGCTTCAGTTCCGCATCGGCTCTGGCTTCCAAAAGAAAGCCAGAGACCCAGACCAGTACCCCCAGAGAATCAAGCCAGGTCCAGCCGCCGCCGGCTGGTTGCCTGATAATGAGCAGGGCGGGCAAAATAATCAGGAACATAAAAAAGCCCTGGAGCAGAAAAATCTGGAAATAGCTGCGCAGCGGAAACCATCGTCCCCATTTCTGGCGCCAGTTGGCGTAGCGGAAATCTTCCGGTTTTCCTTTGTTTCTCTGGTAAATATGCCAGGACAGGCGGAAGCCCCACACAGCCACCATGACCATAACCAGAACTTTACGTCCGGTTATCTGCTCGGAAAAACCAGGGCTGGTCAGCAGGGAAACCAGCAGTACCAGTAAAAAACCGGCACCCCAGGCGACGTCAACTATGGAAGCGTTTTTTTGGAGCAGGGAAAGGATAAAGACCAGGCTCAGGTAGATAAAAATGGTCAGGGCGGCGATTAAAAATATCTGGCCAGACATTTTTCATCCCCCTTGTTTTTGGCATTCAACATTTCCATTCCATGTTAGCAAATCTGGCCGGACAAAAAAAGCCTTTAAGAGAAAAACCAGAAAGTAAGAAAAAAATCAGGATAAAAAGAAATTTAGTCCTTGGCCCCAGACCAACGGCTGGCCGGAAGTAAAAATTTACGGCGCTGTCGCCCAGACGTTTTTCCTCAGACGGCCGCCAAAAGTTATTTTAGCAGATGGTTAATATATGAAAGATTATTCATATGACAAGCAAATACCGACAGCGCCTGGTCCGTTGTGCACGCCAACAACCGGGGCCACGTCAGAGATAAAGGAAACTGACTTACCGCAAATATTTTCTATTTCCCGGGCGTAGGCTTCAGCTCTTTCCGGGCATTTCACATGCACCACGGCAAAGGAATGAATCGGCTGCTGACGATGTTTTTCTTTAATCATCTTCAAAATTTTCCGGAAGCTCTGCTGGCGGCTAAAAGCTTTACCGGCGGCCACGGCCTTACCGTTAGCGTCTAAGGTGATTATGGGCTTGAGGTTCAGAATTTTAGCCAGAAGTCCCTTGGCTGCGCTAACTCTTCCTCCTTTGACCATGTACTTAAGCGTCCGGATATCAACCAGAATCTCAGTTTTTCTAACCAGGTCCTCAGCTAACTGAGCCAGCTGGTCCAGGTCTTTTCCTTTTTCCCTTTCTTCCAGCAGTCTTTTTACTATCAGGCCGTAAGCGCCGGAAATGTTTTTGCTGTCAATGATTTTTATTTTTAGGTCCGGGAATTTTTCTGCCGCCGTGCGGACCAGGTTGTAATAACCGGAAAGTCCGCTGGAAATAGTCAGAATCAGGATGGAGTCAAAATGGCTGCTCAGATAGGACAACCAGTTTTCCACTGTCTTGGCCGGGGGCACGGAGCTTCGGGGCAGGATTTCTTCTTTTTCCATCAGCCCGTAAAGTTTTTCTGGCGAGATGGTCAGTTTATCAAGGAAGACACTCTGGCCGATGTTGAAAGAAAAGGGAATAACCACCACCTGCTGGTCTTCCAGTATTTCCGGGGGCAGGTCGCAGGCAGAATCAACCACCACGGCCACCTGGCTTTTGGGTTTGAGGGCGATGCTGGCCTGCAGCTTCATGTCCTCGGCCTTGGGCTGCTGGATGGTAGCCAGGTCCTTGAGGGCATAAAAGAGCTCATCCGGCTGGTTGGTGTGCACATGAAAGCGAGCTTTTTTCTCCGAACCACCCACAATGGCTGAATCGCCAGCGGCCGTAACTACCTGTTTGATTTTTTCCAGGTCCAGGTTGTCTCCGGTTAACAGGGCTTCTGTGCAGTAGCGGTGAGAAATTTCCTCTCTGATTTTATGAGGTTTTTCCTGAAATTCCAGCTGTAGCAAATCTTCGCTGATGACATTCTTCAGGTTTCCGCGGCGGATAAAGTTAACCACACCTTCAATAAAATCAACAAACCCCTTAGCGCCAGCATCAACCACGCCGGCTTTTTTCAGGACGGCTAGTTTCTTGGGGGTTTCCTGGAGTGTCTGTCTGGCTTTTTCCAGGGAGTGCGTCAACAGGTCGTGATAATCGGAAAAGCGGTGGCGGTTACGGTAAACTTCTTCCGCCCATTCTCTGATGAGCGTCAGCATGGTGCCTTCCTGCGGATGGGCAATAGAGTTGTAGGCATAGCGAACAGCGTTGCGCACTGATTCGCCAAAACGCGCCGTGCTGACTCTTATCTCGCTGCCCAGCTCGCGGCTCAGACCATAAATGAACTGAGCAAAAATCAAGCCAGAATTTCCCCGGGCGCCGGAGAGCGCGGCGTCGGCAATTGATTGTAGAGATTCTTTGATGGACTGGTGTGGCCTGGCCTGCTCCGCGATGGCCTTCATGGTGGAAGCCAGGTTGGTGCCTGTATCGCCATCTGGCACCGGGAAAACGTTTATTTTGTTGAGATAAGCAAAATCCTTAAGGATAGCTTGACCGCCGGCCAGGAAGGCAAAATAAATCCTTCGGCCATCTAAATATTTTATTTTCATGATAAAAATTTTTTCCTAGGCAAAAGTTTACTCTAACATTTTACCAGAAGATGAGGCAGATTACCATGATTAATTAAATTTATTCTGGCTGACCGTTTCTAAGATGACGCGGCAGGTAAAACATGGACAGATGCGTTTGGCCGTCGTAGAACTTCAAAGAGCCTTTTACTTTCTCCTTAATTTTCCGGTCTATCTCTTCGGCTGTGACAAAGGGGTTCAAGGACTGTCGGCCGGCCAGGAGAAATCCCCAACTGCTGTCGTAGGAAGGGATGTAAGTCTGGTAAGTAAAAACACTGGGAAAAACCTGTTGCAGGTTTTTCTTTATCCAGTAATGGTGTTCTTCTTGCCCGGGCTTGGTGGTTTCTCCCTGGGTGACCAGCAGGGCGTCGGGGTTCATCTTTTCAACCGCCAGGCGGTAAAATTCCGGGGTGTAAAGTCTGTAAGCCGGAGTGTCGGGGTAGGGTTCAGGTAAATCCATGACGATGAGGTCAAATTTTTCTTCAGTTTTCTGGATGAAATCCCAGCCATCTTCCAGGAACATCTTCACCCGCGGGTCTTCAAAGGCTCCGTCATGCCATTCCCGGAGGTAGGTCCGGGAGAATTCTATCATTTCGGCATCAATATCCACGGCCACGATGGTCAGGTTCTCGTATTTTAATAGTTCGCGGATGGTGGCTCCTTCGCCCACGCCCAAAAGCAATACCTTCTCCGGGTGGGGATGAAGAAGAACGGCCGGATGAATCAGAGCTTCATGGTAGATGAACTCATCCTTCTCCGTGGATTGAATTTTCCCGTCTATAATGAGACATTTTCCCAGGCTTTCCACCTCAATGATCTGTATCCTTTGAAAAGAAGAGTGATGGTCAACCAGCACCTGGCGCACACCAAAGCAGTGGAACTGGTCAGCGGCCGCCTGGTCAACAAACCACTGGGAAAAAAGCTTGTTATCCATGGCCTCCTCCTTTGTCTGGCTGAAAAGAAGGTTTTCTTCCGCTTTTCTCTCAGTGGGCAGAATGTCAGCAAAAAGGAATTAGATTGTGTATTAGACTTATATTATAAAAAAATTGTTCACTCTGGTAAATATTTTATCTCTGGGTTTTGAACAGCGGGGAGTTCTCCTTCCCTGGATAAGAATTAGGTCTGAGCCGTCTCGGCCTCCGTAAAGAAAAAACGGGGGGCCCGGGCTTTAATTTCAGCCCTGTAGGTGCCTGTTCATCAGCCATTTTCCCTTTTATAATTCTCTTTTCTCCACGGGCATGATTAAGGAGTCAGAGTTTTTGAAATCCGGAGAATATTCTCAGACTGTAATGGCCGTCAAAGCGGAAATTTGCCTCTTGCGCTACTGGCAGGGAAATAAGGGTTTTCTAAATAGGGAAATTAATCAGTTGCTCACTGACTTACATCTGGCTTAAACGGCTTTACCTTGCTATCTACAAATTATAGCCAGTTTACGTTGGCCAGCTGTAAACAAACGCTGGTCCGGCGAATTGTTGTGAGCCTTTTTACTTAAAAGATTTGGTTGATTAAATATTCGCCGCTTCAGCGGATAATCTGGTAAATTTCTCTCCAGGAACGAATGCGGAGCAAGGCTCCCACCGGTTGTTCCAGCTTTTCAATGGTGGAGTCGTATTCCTGGATGTAAACATCTCGCTTGTAACTGCCCCCGGCTCGCTGTCTATCTCCGACCGTAACTGCCGTTCTGGCTTTACTGGCCATGACCAGGTAATCAATGGCCTGGCCCTGAGCGTTTTTCAGGGCACTGCCGCCAACCGGGACACCAAGCACAGGCTGGATGAAACGGGCGTACAGGCGACCGGGTTCACCCAGGTTCTGACAGGGGTCAGCTGTTTCAATGCTACCTTTGAGAGTTGAGAAGTACACGATGTAGTCTGAAATGACCGGGTCAGCCCAGACTTTTTCTCCCGCGGTCAGAGCTCCTGTGCATTTATTTGCCGGAATACCTGTTTCCGTTGGGTCGCCTACGTACCATTCCACGGCCGAAGTCCCGGTGGTTTTGCCGTTATCAATCAGGGCTACAAAAGAATATTTTCTATCGGCCGGAGCCCGTTCGTCACCACCGGTGCCAAAATAAAGTCGCGGGTAGTTAGAACCGGAAGTAGCTGCTCCCAGCCAGATGGCCGGCTTGGTGATGATGGGGTAGAGGCAACGGTCTGTATAAATTGTAGTCATTGACCATTTTGACTCATTTCCACCGCTGCAGTCAAGCTTCCACAGACGGCCGTCAAGGTCGCCAATGTAAACGTATTCAATGATTCCGTCATTGTTAATATCCACGGCGTTGGGAGAGCCCGGCAAAGACACGTAGATGTTGGTAAAAGGATTGCCTGAGTTTTTAGAACTGCTGGAGTCTAAGTCCGAAATCTGGTTAGCATAAACGACCTGACCATTATCAATTCTAACCACAGCCAGAGTATTGCCCACATAAAGCAGCGAAGCCGGGTCATATCCTGAGCCCATGATCGCCACCCAGGCTGGACCGCTGGAAAGGTTGACCCGGGCGATGTAGGGAACTGACCAGGTCTGGCCGTTGGTAAAATAATATTTTGTATTTTTACCCGATCCCACCTTGAGATAGTTTCCAGCAAATTCCCACATGGGAATGGGGTTAAGAGGGTCGGTGACATCAAGGGCAAAATAATAATAAAAAGTGCTGTTTTTCATTCCTGAGTAGCCATCGGGTTGCGTCCCTTTTCCTTCGCCCTGTCCACAGACCAGAACTGTTCTCCACTGGTTGTTGATGTAAACATCAGCCACTGAAGGAGAACTATCTACATAAACTTTTCTGGAAAAATAGCGTAGATTTCTGGCGGCATCAACTGGCCACATCTCTTTAAGTCTGGATAACAGGTTATATGGTATGTAGCCCCAGAGTTCTTCGCCGGTAGAGGCATCAAAACAGTGAAGCATGCCGTCGTTGGCACCAACATAGATAACTTTCTTCCTGGAAGCCAGGGCAGCCTTAAACTCGGCATAACCTGAGCCCATGATTCTCGGGTCATCATCAGGGGGGCCTACCACCGCCGGGGTAGAGTGGTTGATGTCTCCTAACTTCCAGTAGCGGTCAAATCCGCGGACAAAGGCAATGAGACCGGCGGCATTATTTTGATAATCCTGTAGATATTTGCTCAACAAATCAGCGTTAGCTATGTTAAAATCAACTCTTTCCAGGGGCCCGGCCATAGGTGAGTTTCTGTTGATGGCGGTATAAATTGTTCGGGATGCGGGCGAGCGGGCGTCAAGAATCTCTCCAGCATCCCAGAGGAGTTCTACGCCCTGGGCTAACCAGCGTCCCGTTTCGGAGCTAAGATCGGAAGTGCTCACGGTACGCAAATTAGAATAGCTATTGGTCAGGGCAGTCATTCCGGTCACGTCATAAGCCCGCAGATGCCCTTCCCAGCCTGGATAGACAAAAGAGGCGGCAATTATCAACTTGCGGTTCTGGCCGCTGCGGTCAATGACTTCAGTGGCCACAGAAGACCGGGAATATTCTCTTCTTCCGACATAAGTAAATTCTATGGTTAGCTGCCTGATTAACGGAGTATCGTAGGAAGCATGTTGGTATTCAGCCATTTGATCTTCTGGGGCAGTTAAAATGGCTTTCCACCTGAGGTCCGCTCCAAAGTAGTCAAAAGAGAACCATCCAGAATCAGAAAATGGTCTAATGTCAGAGCCAGAAAAAGTCTTGTACGGTTCCCAGTGTTGGCCGCCGTCGTTGGAGAGAAAATATTGAATTTGCAGTCCGGTGGCACTTCCTTTAACGCCCTGGTTGAGGTTAACTATTCTGGCTTTAGTTATTGAATAACGACGGGGGTCAATCAATCCGGCAGCCACATTGGTAGAAATGGCTTCTCCATAAAGAGTGTATACTCCGGCCAGCTGGTTGATAATCAGATAGTAGTCGCCGGAATGGTTGGCGTCAGCCAGGATTAAATCAGTATCTCCGTCGCCGTCATAATCCAGCATGCAGCTCATATCCACATCATAATAAGGTGGAATTATGGGATTACAATCGTTAAGGCATTTAAAGCTCCAATTTATTTCATAATAAATATTCCCTTCTTCATCAGTCATCTCAGTTCTGCCCATGTTTTTAAATATCCACATATGAGCCTTGTTCCCTGCATTCCAGGCATCTGTGCTCCCAAAGATATCCGGCCGTCCGTCTTTTTTAAAATCGGTAACAGACAAGGCCACTGTTCCAGTACAGCTGGGGTCTGGAATAGGTATCTCACTCCGGGTGAAATGACCGGTGCCATCATTTTGGTAATAAACTAAATAGGGCCAGCCGTTAACTGAGCCAGCTACCACATCTATGTCGCCGTCCAGGTCAAAATCAGCAGCCGCCACAGCAGAGGTTCCCCGGTCAGTATAACCGCCTGGAGTTGGCGCTGTATAGCCTGTCCTCTGGTCATAGGCCAGCTCAGAAATTTCCCAGTTATCAAGAGACCACCGGAGCTTTCCAGGGTTTCTCATCAAGAAAATTTTATCCTGGCTGGCTACCAGAATATCAGGGTCACCGTCTTTATCAATGTCCACGGTACAGAGATGGTTAGCCGCCCAGTTGCAATAAATTCTAGCAGCCTTAAATCTGGCCGTAAAATCAATATTGTGGGAATCAGTCCGAGGGTAAAAGACGGGGTCCGTTTTTGTGCCGCAGTTGATGTACATCACGGCTACAAAGTTGTTGTAAGAGAAGCTATCATCTCCATTCTTGTAGAAGAAAAAGTCTAACAGTCCGTCTCCGTTATAATCTCCTACTGTGATGGAAGCCGGACCACAGGTCAGACCGGTATCAAAAACCTTGGTTTCATCAACTTTAAAGACTATGCCATCATCATCCACACCATCGCCGTTTCCGTCATAATATTGATTCCTTATGAGAACCAACCGGTAATTATTTCCTATGTCAAGACCTATCAGGTCTGGCTTACCATCGCCGTCAAAGTCGCCAGCATCGGCCACGTAGATTTTAGCCCCCATACCTGTTGGCTGGGTGATGCTAAAATTAGCTCCGAGATAATTGAGAAAAACAGGTCCGGCTGGCCAGTTGGCTACTGAAGAATTTGCCTTATCTTTGTAATCGTCTGTTTGGAAGTTTTCGGTAAAACTGCTGGTATATTCAACACAGGCTTGGCTTTGCTGTCCGGTAAATTTTAAGACCACAAGAGTCAAACTCAAGAGAATTATTCCCGAAATGAATAAATATTTTTTTCTCATTTTGCCCTCGCTTTACCTTTCCTTAAGGTTCATATCTTTAATTCATACTTTTAATTTATGCTTATTATTTTTAATCATGGGTTAATTTTCTGGGGCATCTCCAGCTCAATTTCCAGCCGGGAAGTGGCCAAGATTCTGTCAGTCAATTTCGGACCAGACCTGACCACGCCGATACAGACCATAAGCACGTCACGGGGGTCAGGGGCCTGTCCCGTGCCCGCTTCATCATCTATGAGAAAAACAGTATAACGATAGCGTTCATCAAGTTTTCCTTGCTGGTCATAAACAAAGGGCTGCTCAAAAAAGACTACCTGGCCAGGATAGTCGCAGATACCGTCATGATTGTTATCCAGAAGGTTTAAGATTTGTTCATCTGTCAGACGACGGAAGTAGAGCGGGTTGGGTGTTTCCAGGTTGCCGTTCAGAAAAGCAATGTCAATACCTGTAGGCTGGGTAAGGTAATGTTCGTCAAATGAAGTCCATTGACCTGAACCGAATAAGTCTTCAATAGCCATGCGGGCGGCGTCAAAGCCGGCTTCTGCGGCGTTAAAAGCTTCTTCCTGGTAGCGCATGGTGGCTGAAACTTTTGGCCCGGAGCTGGTGACGGTCAGCACTGCCACTCCTACCGTCAGCATAAAAGCCAGAACCAGAATAACCACGATCAAGCCTGAACCTCTGGGGTAATTAAGAAATTTTTTAAAGTTCAGGCCAGCTAAGCCAGGTTGAGTTAGGTTTATAAAGTTTCTTAACATCTTTCCCTCATCTTTGCCCGGTATTATAAATATTTAAACTCAGGTTTCTGACGTTAACCGTTGTTTCTAAAACGAACCGACGGTGGTAATCATCGGTGGTGGCTCCAGGAGAGTCGGAAACTGGAGGCCTGCGGTAATTATAGATATTGGCCGGCACTTTACCTGAGACGGTGACAAAGCGGTTGGGAGTTCGACCAACCAGAATGATTCTTATTTGCCGGATGCGGCTGACCTGGTCATCGCTCCATCTGCTATCCCAGGGCTGAAAGCCGTCCAGCGTTCCATCGTCGTTTAAGTCTCCGTTGTACTCAAACTGCAGGTTTTCAATGTTCTGAGCTATGGGCAAATGAATACCGTTGTTGGTACAGTAGAGGATACCTGGTTCTCCCACGTAGCCATTTACCCCGGGAGTAAGTGCTTTACCTCCAAGAGTAGCATGCCCGGAAGTATCCAGCCAGAATTCCTTGACGTTGACAAACATAATAAGACCGCCGTCAAAATCATTAGAACCACAGGGAGAATTAGCCAGAAGTCCTCTGGGGGGGTCAATGCCCGGTGCCAATCCCGGTGACATGTTGAATTTTTCGTTAGTCCCTCCTGTATTCCAGGTGATATGAGTCAATGTTCTTATTTCTCCCTGGCGGCAGGAAGAAGACGGGTTGGGCAAAATGAGAACGATGCGGTTAGTATAAAATTCGGGCGGGTAGGGATATTGCTCAAAACTGCCGTCTTCTACACTGACAGTTACTGAGCTTCCCTGGTATTGCTGGATTCTCAAGTTGAGCGGGTTGTCCATGTTGCCCAGAGTTCTCAAACGGTCGGGTTGAACTTCAGTTCCTTGGTTTTCGTTGTTAAAACCTTCAAAAGCGTACAGGCCAAATTCTGGCGGCAGCCCGGCGCCCGCCATGCGAATGTCTCTGGTCATAAAATAAAGGGCAGAGCGCACATCGTGCTGAAGCTCGGCATACTGCTGCTGGTCCACTGAAATCTGGTTGCTCCTGGAATAAAGGGCCAGGGCGCCAATGATGACCACCAGCATGATGGCTGAAGCCACCAGGACTTCCATTAAAGTGAAGCCCCAGGAACCTTTTTTCTCTCTCATTTTTTTATTCTTGATTTTAAGTTTACCCGATGAATTTAATTCTTTATCTTGAATTTTTTTTCTCATTTTTCACCTGCCGTTAAGCCCTAAAATTTCCACTCCTATCTTGTGATAATTGTATGTACATAAGCCCTGATTTTATATTTATCAGGTGTGGCCAGAAGGTCGTTCACCTTTTCGTTTTGCACGGAAGCTGGAAAAACTAAAACCAGGACATCAAACCCGGCACTGGCTGTTACTGAGGGCTGAACTACGGTCAGTCTTCTGAAATCAACCGTACCATCCTGGTTGATGTCTATTAGCTCATCATTACTTTCCCCGATATTTTTGTTTGGAAAATTGGTTAATTCCTCAGAAGTCAGAGTTCTCAGATAATCAATCTGCTGCTGGGCCAGGAAAATGGCGTTGCTTATTTCATTGGACCTTAAATTCTGCATGACGCTGAGGGTAAAAAGCTGGGCCAGGCTGACAAAAACGACAGTTACCAGGGCCATACTTATGATGACTTCAATGAGGGTAAAACCTTTGGGACGGGAATTTTTGGGGGCGAGAAGAAGAAATTTTCCCTTTAGCCATTTTTTCCTAAAAGCTTTCTTAGCCATCATACTTGTCTCCTTCGCCCTAACTCTTTGCTTTTTTATAGCCAATGGAGCCGCCAGCATAGACAGTAATTATGCGCTGGTCGTCCTGAGCCAGGTTCTTTAGCTTGTTGCTCTGCAGGATGATTCTGAAATTCTGGGTGCTGGTAAAATCAAAATTGGCCACCATCCCAAGGGGGGAAAAAACAATGCTTCGGTCAGAGGGCAGGTAAACCTGGGGGTTAAATTTTGGAGGCAAACTTTTTTTAATAAATTTTGGTACCACGGTCCAGGTGCCAGGAGTCTCTTCCACTTCAACCAGGTAACGCCATTCATTTTTTTCCTGGAAAAACCTCACCCGGCAATTTACCTTCTCGTTGACGGCCTGGTAACGGGCAGCTTCTAAGGTAGTCAGCAAATCCCTGGCGGAGCTTTCTAAAGCCCTGACTTCCAGAGTGTTAAGAATGCTCGGGTAGGAAGCTGCCAGCAAGATGCCGATAATACCTACCACCACGATAATTTCAATCAGAGTAAACCCTTCTTTTTTCATTAATTTATCCATGCTGATTCATAATTTGTTTTAATTTTAAACCAGACTGACTAGCAAATGCAATATTTATTATCAGGGCAGCTCTGGGCCTGGCTTTCTGGTTAGACAATAGCCTGTCCTTGTGGTGATAAGATAAAAAGTCAGATACAGGGTTGACAGCAGGCCTGGGCACAGTCTTTTGCCTCCTGATAAGTTTATAATTAGATTTAAAATTTCAGGCAATACTCCCCAGGGGTGATTTAAGGGGTGACAGATAGTAAATAAAAAGGGCAGGCCGGAGACGGACCTGCCCGTTATTCTGTCTAGCCTGTTTAAACAGGCAAATTCACTTGGCCAGAATCAGGTTTTCTATGAAGAATTCCATCATCCGCTCCAGCCTGACGCTGGTGTGTCCCATATCCGGCCCCACCTGGACTTCAAAGCTCTTTCCAGCTTTCTGCAGAGCCTGGATTAGCTGCATGGTGTTGTTGGGATGGACGTTATTATCAGCCGTGCCGTAGTAAATCATCAGCCTGCCTTTCAGGTTGTTGACGTAATTCAGAGCACTGGCGTTTTTATAGCCCTCTTTATTTTCCTGGGGGAGCCACATGTATCTTTCAGTGTAGATGCTGTCGTAATGTTCCCAGGCGGTGACCGGGGAAGAAGCGCAGGCGGCAGCAAAAACATCCGGGTGTCTGAGGATGGCCATTATAGAAGCATAGCCACCGTAGGAAGTGCCGAAAATTCCCACTTTCTTGTCGTCCACATAAGGTCTCTGGCACAGTTGTTTGACACCGGCGGCCTGGTCATCTATTTCCACCACTCCCAGTTTTTGGTAGATGGCATCCAGGAATCTTTTGCCCCGGCCGGCAGCGCTGCGGGAATCAAGGGAAGCTACCAGAAAGCCAAACTCGGTAATGGGATTGGGAACAGTAAAAGTTTCACGGGCGCCGTTAGTAGCCGGGCCGGCATAGACACTCACCAGCAGCGGGTATTTTTTACTGGGGTCAAAGTTAGAAGGGAACTGGAGCAAGCCGAAAAGGTCAGTCTGTCCGTCAGCGGCCTTGAAGGTAAAAAGCTCTGCTTTTTTCAGGCCCAATTCTTCAAACTTGCTCAGGTCTGATTTAGCCAGCTCTGCGACCAGCTTGCCTTCTGTGGTGTAAAGTCTGGTAACTGGCGGAATATCATGGGTCTGAGCAATGTCCACAAAATGTTTAAAATCGGGAGCTATGTCCACGCTGTGGTTGAAGGCCGGGTCCGTCAGGCGGCGGTCGTTCTTTCCCTGCAGGCTAACACGATGAAGCTGGACTTTCATGGGGTTATCACCGCTGCGGGCCTGATAATAAACATAGCCAGCTTTTTCATCTACGGCCACCACGTTAACCACCTCAAAAGGATGCCTGGTAAGGGTGGCCAGAAGCTTCCCGCTCAGGTCGTAGAGGTATAAATTCTTGAAACCGGTTCTTTCAGAAACGATGATAAACCGGCGGCCGTCCTTAAGCCAGGTGATGGCTGGAGAATTTTCTGTCCAGCTGGCCGGCCATTCTTCCCGCACTACCACTCGGGTTTTTCCAGTTTCCGGGTCAGCTGCCACCAGCTCAGTGATGTTCTGGCGGCGATTGGCTCTGAAGAAAAGAAGCTCCCGGCCGTCTTTAGTCCAGTTAACACCGTAAACATAATGGCCCACGACTTCGTTGCTGAAGGGCTGTCCGCTGCGCACATCCACCGGAGTAATTTTTTTAGTTTTAAGGTCGTAGATAAGCACATCCACTACCGGGTTGGGCTGGCCAGCCTTGGGATAAGGCTCTATGTCCATGCGGCTGTAAAGTTTGGTCTGGTCTAACTGCAAGAAATAATCCGGCACTTCTTTTTCGTCAAAGCGGTAGAAAGCCAGTTTCTGGCTGTCGGGTGACCACCACATGGAGGTAATCTGGTCCAGCTCTTCTCCGTAAACCCAGGAAGCAAGGCCGTATTTTATCCTCGTTTTTTCTGAGCCGTCGGTGGTAATGGCTGTCTCCGCCTGGGTAGCCACCTCCACCAGGTAAACATTCCGGTCTTTGTAGATGGCTTTGAATTTTTTGTCCGGAGATTCATAAGTGGTGAACTGCCGGCCGCGTTCCGGCATTCCGGCCCGACGGCCAAAGGGCAGGGGTGGCTGTTCCTGGGCTTTTCCTATTTCAGTGATTTTTTTGCTCTTAAGGTCAAAACGCCACTGCTTTCCGTCTCGAGCAAATTCCAGGGCCTGGCCATCATCTTTCCAGGTTACCCTCAGGGCCCCTGATTTTACGGCTTCTCTTATTTCCTTGGAAATTTTTTCGTAGCGGTCATAATTGGGGTAGGTTTTGAGCCGGTCCTGGGGTAAAGCCAGTCCGGAAAAAACAAAAATAACCAGGAGCAGGAAAAGAAGGTATCTGGCCCAATTTTTATTTCCGGCCATTTCTTTTCTGATCGGGCTTTTCATGTTTCCTCCGTTTAGTTATGGTATTTTTTTATAAGAAAAAAATTATACTCACCTGTCAGAAAAAAAGCATCAAAAATTTATCGGAAACGACGGCAGAAAGACCTGAAGGAAGCCAGGAGGGAAGCAAAAATGTTGGCCAGCCTCAGTTGACAACCAGCCTGCTCTAAATTAAACTTATTAAGAATTTTTCATGGCCCGTTAGCTCAATAGGTAGAGCAGCGGACTCTTAATCCGCGGGTTGAAGGTTCGAGTCCTTCACGGGTCATTTCTTTTTTAAGGAGGGAAAATTGCGGGGAAAAGGTGCTCTGGCCATCCTGCTTCTGGCGGTGGTGGTCATTTATTTTGTCTATTTTATGAAAACAGAGAAAAAAGCCCCGGTGGAAGAAGACATCTCCCGTTTCAACCAGACTAAAGCCGAGCTAACTTCTGTCAACCTGGAGCAGTTAAGCCGGGCCGTGCAGGAATGGATGTCTGAACATGAAGGTCAGGTGCCAGAAACATTAAAAGAACTCCAGGGCGGGCGCAGCTACGGGCTCAGCCTGACTGACGGCTGGGGAAGGGACATCCGCTACCAGAAATTATCTGACAGCGGTTTTGAACTGCGCTCGGCCGGGGCGGACGGGAAATTTCAGACCGAAGACGACATCGTCAAGACTTATTAAACCTGCTTATGCCGGGCCGCAAATAATCTGTTTGTCTTGATATCTGGCACGAAATCTGCTATATTCCTTTTCTGTTCTGTCATCCCAATTATGGAGAAGGAGAAAGCTTCTTTGAAAGAAAGCAAGTTTGACAGCAAGTTTCGTTTTGTCATAGTGGCGGCGCAGAGAGCCAAACAGCTTTTAAAAGGCGCTCAGCCGAAAATTAAATCCAAACATAAAAGTCCGATTCGGGTAGCTGAGGAAGAGGTGAAAACCGGAGCCGTCCAGTACGAAATATTGCCTTTTACCAGAGAAGAGGGCCAGGAAGAAGAACTGATTCTGGCTGAGCCCGTTCCGCTGGAAACAATAGAAGCCGAAGCAGCTGAAGAATTAGAAGGTCAGGAAGAAGGTTTTGAAGAAGAAGAAGCAGAAGAAGAGGAAGAATTTGAGGAAGAATTAGAAGAGGAAGAAGAAGAATTTGAAGAGGAAGACGAGTAATTACTTTCTCTAACAGCCTTGATCATCTGGACATAATCTGTCGTTAAAAAATCCTTCCGCGAAAAACCAAGCTGCCGGGCCAGTCTGACTAAATCGCTGCGTTTACCTTCAAGCTCCATAAAACAGCCGGCTTCGCTTTCGTCCAGACAGATTTTTACCCGGTCTTTCCTTAGCAGCATTCTTTTCTTGCGGTACTCAAATATCTGCTTCAGCCCGAGTTTCTTGAGGATTTTTTTAAAGTGCTTGAAATTTTTTATTTCGGTTTCTAATTCTTCTCTGATTTTAAAAGACCTGGACTGGAGCGGCTGGCCTTTAAAAGTCAGGAAGGCTTTTTTGCCTATGACCCTCAACCTGAGAGCCTGTTTGTTTTTGGTCAGACGCTGGTCGGGAAAATCGTAAAAAATATTTTGTTCCCGGTAAAAATCTTTTTCTACCTGGCAGCCGAGAGCCAGGAGTTTTTCCTTGATAGCCTGCAGGTCATCAACCTTAATTTTGGCTTCAATTTCCAGCATTTGACCTCACTTACTCAGTACTTTCTCCGGAGAACAAAGTCAGCCATTTTCAGGAGTGAAAGAGAATAGGGGGTGGGGGGCAGGTGGTTGATAGATTCTTTGCTCTTTTTTACCAGCTTTTCTGCCTGGTCGTAGGCCTGTTGTAAGGCACCGGTCTGGTTGAGCAGCACAAAAAGTTCTTTCAAGTGACCATGGTTGTTTCGGCTTTTTTCCACCAGTTGTCTGAGCTTATTTTTATCTCTGGTAGAAGCTGCTTCTCTGGCCAGGATAAACGGCAGGGTCATCCGGCCTTCACGCAGGTCAGAAAAAGCTGGTTTGCCCGTCTCTTCAGGTGAGCCGGTGATGTCTATCAGGTCATCAACCACCTGGAAAGCCAGGCCCAGGTTTTTCCCGTAGGCGGACAGCGCTTTTTTATCTTTCGGCCGGGCGCCAGCCAGCTCGGCAGCTACCAGACAGGTGGCTTCAAAGAGACTGGCAGTTTTACTTTCAACGATGTACCAGTAAGTTTTTTCTTCCAGGTTGAAATTAAAGGCCTGGGCCAGCTCTTCTGCTTCGCCCTCAATCATTTTTTCTGTCACCCGGGTCAGGTAATCAGTGATCTTTGGTGAAATGGCTCTGACCGAAGCGGCTATGGACCTGATAAAGAAAAAATCACCCAGCAGCAGGCTGAACTTTTCTCCGTAAGCCGCAGCCATGGTTTTTTCCCCTCTTCTGGTAGCTGAACCATCAATGATGTCGTCATGGATCAGACTGGCGGTGTGAATGGCTTCCACGGCCGCCGCAGCAGCAATTCTTTTCTTTCCCCTGTAACCCAGCTGAGAGGCAGCCAGTAGAAGGATTCCTGGTCGGATGAGTTTTCCGGGTTTTTGGAAAGCCGCCCGGGCCATTTTCCTGATGGCCGGGGAAGCACTGTCTGCCCATCTGGAAAGGTAAACCTCCACCTGTCGCAAATCCTTTCTGACAGGAGACAAAATCTTAGAGAGAGACACAGGCTCTGAGCTTTTCTTTAGACCGGGTCTTTCTTTAAAATTCATCTGGCTAATAAAGTTGGGTTAATTTTTTTAAATATTAACACCGGCTCAATCTTTTTTCAATCTGAAGAAACGAAAGAAATTTTCTGTGGTTTGCCGGGCCAGTTCTTCCAGAGAAATGTTTTTCAGGCCGGCCAGCATTCGGGCTGTGGTTAAAACCAGGGCGGGCTCGTTTCGGGAGTAGACTTTTTTTTCTGGCCAGGGAGTCAGGTAAGGCGCATCGGTCTCCACCAGCAAACTGGTCAGAGGAAGTTTTTTGGCTACCTCTCTTAAATCATCAGCCCGCTGGTAGGTAAGTATGCCGGAGAAAGAAATCAGAAATCCCAGGTCTAAAGCCTGGCTGGCTACCTCGTAAGTTTCGGTAAAACAATGGAAGATACCCCGCAGCCGGCCTTTTCTGGCTTTGAGTAATTCCAGAATTTGCTGACCGGCCAGGCGGCTGTGGATGATGACCGGAAGTTTGAGCTCTACGGCCAGGTCCAGCTGCTGCTCAAGGGCCAGCCGCTGCTTTTCGGGCGGTGAAAAATTGTAATGAAAATCCAGCCCTATTTCACCTACCGCCAGAATCTTTTTTTCTTCAGCCAGCTGCCTTATGGTTCTCAGGTGCCCGTTTTTCAGTTCTCTAGCCTGGTGAGGGTGAACCCCGGCGGCCAGATAAATTCCTGGCTGTTCAGCGGCCAGCTTCAGCCCGGTATCCAGACTGGATTTAAGACAAAGGTCAAGCGGGCAGAGAATCCGGCCTATACCTTTTTCTCTTGCTCTGGCTAAAACCTGCCACCGGTCAGCTTCAAACTGGCGGTCATCCAGGTGGGCGTGAGAATCAATAAGCTCAAACCTGGCGGATGGTTCGTTGGTGGTCATTTTTTTGCTGTCAGCAAATGTTTTCCCTCAGGGCAGATAAAATTTTTTACCTTGGGCTCAAATAAAAAAAAGGAGGAGAAACTTTGGTTTCTCCCCCCATCATCATTGTTTTTTTAATTCATAACTTTTGACCTGAGCTGGGCGGGCGGGATGGCACCGTTGGAAATCAGCTTGGTCAGAAAATCTGTCCGGTTAAAATTGGCTCCTTTGGTCCTCTGCACATCCTTTTCCAGGTCTAGCAGTTCCTGCAGTCCAACGTAGGGCAGAGCACCCATCCCCGGGTTGAGTACCAGGTAATCCCATTTTCTTTCGGCTTCGGCTTCAGTCTGGAATCCCTGGATGGTCAGATATTTTATCACCTGGTCCTTGGTCATGCCGCCCTGGTGGATGTTGAGGTCCACGATAAAGTCCATGGCTGTTTTCAACATCAATTTCAACTGGGTCAACCTTAATCTGAGGTCATAATCGCCAAACCCAGCGGTGATCAGGTTTTCCTGCAGGTAAACCGGCCAGCCCAGAAGCAGGGCCGGGTTGGGGAAAACCTTGCTGATTAAGGAAGATGATTTTCTAGTGCTCACCAGCGGAACAAAACTGCCAGGGAAAACTTTCTGGGCAGCCATCACATCAAGGTAGAAATAGTTGTATTCTTCCAGCAGGTTATTGGCTTTATCATCTGGCCAGTTAGCTGGAATACCGGCAATTTCGATAGTGTAGTTACCCTGGGTATCATAGGCTCCAGGTCCGACCAGGCGGGTAGGAGTTAGAAGGGCAAAATAGGGCGGCATTTTCTTGATGGTCAGATTTTCTGCGGGTACCGGGAAAAGCTTGGATTCCAGGCCAAATTTTTTAACCTTTTCCGCTGAGGCGGCGATGCTGTTAACCAGCTCATCTCTGGTGGGGTGCAGTCCTTTTATCTTGTCAAAAACATTCTTAATGACTTTGTTCATGATGACATCCTGCTCTCCCTGCATCTGCTCTATGTTTATTTCCGGATACATCATCTTGTGCAGGGGGATGCAGACCAGGAGCATTTCTCTTCTGATGTTCTTGACATCAGTGGTGGCTCTGGAAATAAGTTCTTCCTGACTGATGGCCGTGCCAGAGAGTCTCTGAATCAGCCGGCGATGGACTTCGGGACCGAGCCGGAAATTGCCGGTAGATTTGGGCAGTAATTCATTCTGCAGGTATCTTTGATAATCTTCCAGCACCGGGAGGAGCTTGTTAACTTCAGCCTGGAAGAGCTGTTTCACCGGGTCTGAAGCGCCAGCGGCCAGGGTAGGGACTTCATTTTTATAAAAATCAATGATATACGGCATCTGGGCGATAGCTGTTTCAGTATAAGCCTGAGCGGGTGTTTTCAAGATCTCTTTAGCTTTTTTAATCAAGCCGGGTAATTGTTTGACCCGTTCAGTGGCACTTTTTACCCGAGCATCTATGGGCGCAAAATCCTTGGACAGGAGGCCATAGACACTGTTGATGATAATGTCATTGTAATAAAGTGGGTTGTAATCCCAGGGGAGCAGGTTCTCCAGCTTAACAAACTCCAGGTCAATATAATCAAAGAGGATGTTGAGGGCTTGCTGATTTTCCGGGCTGAGCTTGGAGCGGTCAAGCTTAATCATATCGCCGTTAATTTTCTTCAGGAATTCATCTCTTTTATCCACGTTGGATTCACTGGGGTCTTCCAGTTTGTCGTTGTACTTGTAATAGCCAGCCAGGGTGGCAGCGGTAGGGTTGAATTTCCAGTATTCATCAAGGTAAGTCTCCAGGATTTTCTGGAACTTGGCATCTTCTTGGCTCTGGCCGAACAAATAGCCCAGCGGCAGAGCCAGGAACAGGAAGACAGAGAGAGTGGCGATGAGTTTAACTTTCTTCATTATTTTTTACCTCCTCATCTTTTTTCTCGTTCAAGTTAATTAAAAGCCTGACTGAATTCAACATAAAATGCTACCACAAGAAGCGTCAAAATATCAAATATTAATTATTCAATTTGAATAAAATATTTTCCCTCTACCACCTGATAAAAGCGGAACCCCAGGTAAAACCAGAACCAAAGGCCGTTAAGGCAATCAGCATGCCAGGCTTAATCTTGCCTTCTTTCACGGCCTCTGAAAGGGCAATGGGAATGGAAGCAGCGGTCGTGTTGCCGTATTTGTGGATGTTTCTGATTACTTTTTCTTCCGGAATTCTAAGCCCTCTGGCGACCATCTGGGAAATGCGGTCATTGGCCTGGTGAGGTATGAGATAATCAATGTCGTTGACGGTCAGGCCCAGCTTTTCCAGGCCGGCCATAACTGCCTGAGGCATTTTTTCGCAGGCATTTTTAAAGACCAGCCGGCCGTTCATTCGGGGATAAAACTTTCCCTGATGGAAAAATTCTTCCCGGAAAGTCGGGTTGTCTTTAGAAGAAGGCTTTTCCATCCACAGTTCACTCACAAACCGGCCGTCAGAGAAAAGATGACAGGAAAGCACTCCACGTCCATCATCCGAATCGTTGGCTTCCAGCACCAGGGCTCCAGCCCCATCACCAAAAAGCACAGCCATGTCGCGGCCCTCATCAGAGAAATCAAGGTTGGCGGATTGTAGTTCTGCGGCCACCAGCAGGATTTTATTATAAGTGCCGGTCCTGATGTACTGGTCAGCCACAGACAGAGCATAGATAAAGCCAGAGCACTGGTTCCTGACGTCCAGGGCGCCGATCTCTTTCAGACCGAGCTTGGCCTGAACCTGAACACCGATGCCCGGGAAATAATGGTCCGGAGACAGGGTGGCGGCCACGATAAAGTCAATTTCAGATTTGTCTATTCCAGCATCTGCTATGGCTCTGATAGCGGCTTCAGTGGCCAGGTCCGAGGTGCCAACACCAGGTTCAGCCCAGTGTCGCTCGACAATGCCCGTTCTCTCTCTGATCCATTCGTCAGATGTGTTCATCATTTTTTCCAAGTCATGGTTGGTAACCACCCTGGGTGGGACATAATGCCCGATTCCTTTAATAACTGTCCTTCTCATCTGCCTGATCCTTCTAAAAATAAATTAGTTTAATAATTTATAAAAAAATTAAATGATAAGCAACAGGGAAAAAATTAAAGCCAGCCGTTTTTTTGATACCAGTCCAGCGTCTCTTTTAAGGCTTTTTCAAAATCCCAGATGGTCTCAAAACCAAAATCTTTTTTAATCTTTGATACATCAGCTATCCAGGATAATTTTTCCATATCCCGGTATTTACTGAGGTTTACCGGACTGGGTTGACCGGTCATTCTGGCCCGGGCTTCCGATAGCCCGGCCGCCACTTTAACCAGCCAGAGAGGCACGCGCACCACTCGCGGTTTTACCCGGAGGTAGGCAGCGGCTTTTTGACCTATTTCTTCCCAGGTTCTGGGCACCGGGTCGGCTACGTTATAAATTTCACCCGATTTAAAATCCTGTTCCAGACCGAGCAACAGGGCTCTGATCAGGTCATCCACGTAGCACAGGCTCATGGTCAGGTTTTTATTAAAGATAAAAAGCCAGCCCTTTTTCAGGTTCTGGAAAAACTGCAGGAAATCCTGGTCGCGCGGACCGTAGATAGCTGCAGCCCGGAATATTATTACCGGCATTTCATCTTTGTGCTTGAGTGTTTCCAGCTCGGCCTGAAGTTTACTTTGACCATAGGGTGAGGCCGGAGCCGGTGGCTCGTTTTCCTTGACCGGCTGGCCGTCAGTTGAAGGGCGTCCCGCGGCCAGGCTGCTCAAAAGCACAAACCTCGGTCTCAATCCCTTTGCCAATATTCTTTCCAACAGCCTTGCTGTTCCAGCCTGATTTACAGTATAATAATCCTCCGGACGCACACTTTTAGTCAGTCCGGCTAGGTGGAAGACAAGCTCAATATTATCTGGCAGAGGAGGTAGTGAGAGCAGATCACCGACCAGGAAATGAAGTCGCGGATGCCCCCGGAGCCAGGCTAACTTGTCAGGCTGACGGACAAGGGCAAAGACCTGATGATTTTCGCGGGCGAGTAACGCTTCTATCAGATAGCTTCCAATAAAACCTGAACCACCGGTCACCAGAATGTTCATGCTCAGATTTTAAACTAGCCAACTGAGCCGGTCAATTGAGCTTGAAAAAAAACAAATAAAAAGGTAAAAAGATATAGTTTAAAGAAGAGGAAAAAGCAAAGTTTAGGAGGAGAAAATGGACCTTTTTCAAAAATGTTACGAGTTCAGCCGTGATGAAGAAGTCAAAGCGGCCGGGCTGTATCCTTACTTCACCCCCATTTCAGAAGCTAAAGGGAATAGAGTAAAGGTTTATGGCCGGGAAATGATTCTCATCGGCTCCAACAATTACCTCGGTTTGATTGACCATCCCAAAGTCAAGCAGGCGGCCAAAGAAGCCATAGACCGCTATGGGGTGGCCACCTGTGGTTCCCGGTTTCTCACCGGTACTATTGACCTGCATGAACAACTGGAAGAAAGACTGGCCAGGTTTGTCCACAAGGAAGCAGCTGTTACCTTTTCTACTGGCTACCAGACAAACCTGGGCATTATTTCATCAGTGGCTCAAAAAGATGATGTAGTCATCACTGACAAGATGGACCACGCCAGCATCATAGATGCCTGCCGGCTTTCCTTTGCTGAAGTTAAGAAATTCAAACACAATGATATGGAAGACCTGGAGAGAGTTCTGGCGGAAGTTCCGGACAGCAAAGGTAAATTAATTGTAGTGGATGGCGTGTTCAGCATGGAAGGTGATATTGCTGACCTGCCTAACATCGTGCGGCTGGCGGAAAAATACCACGCCCGGGTGATGGTTGATGATGCTCATGGCCTTGGCGTTCTGGGGAAGAACGGTCGCGGGACAGCCGAGCATTTTGGCCTGGAAAATGAAGTGGACTTGATTATGGGTACTTTCAGCAAATCCCTGGTGTCTATCGGCGGCTTTGTGGCTGGAGATAAAAAGGTGATTAATTATATAAAACACCATGCCCGTTCCTTAATCTTCAGTGCGGCGGCTACTCCAGCTTCTGTGGCCACGGTGCTGGCGGCTCTGGAAGTTCTGGAAAACGAACCGGAGAGAAGAGAAAGACTCTGGCAGGTAACCCATTACATGAGAAATAGCTTCCAGCAAATGGGTTACAACACCGGGCTGAGCCAGACACCAATTATTCCCATTCACATCGGTGATGATGACAAATGTTTTGCCCTCTGGAAGACTTTAAGAGATGAAGGAATATTCACCACTCCTGTTATTTATCCGGCCGTATCCAAAGGACAGGCTTTAATCAGGACCAGTTATTCCGCCAACCATACTGATGAAGAACTCAACCTGATTCTGGCGGCCTTTAAGAAATGCGGTCAGGCTCTGGGTCTTATTCCGTGAGCTGGCTCCAGGTCCAGAGGCAGGGAATGTTTAAAGCAATCAGAAAAGAAGAAAAGTTTTATTCTGGCTTTCTGCTTTTATTGCTGATTTATTTCTGGCTAACAGCCGGCTCTCTCCTGGGCCAGATTATGCCCCTTTCGGAAATAAAGCCTGGTCTTAAAGGCAAAGGGAAAAGTGTTTTTGCCGGCAATCAGGTTGAAGAGTTTAACGTGGAAATTCTGGGAGTCATTGAAAACAACCAGCCGAAAAAAAGCTGGATTCTGGCCAGGTTAACGGGATGCGGTCTGGAGAATACCGGAGTCATTGCGGGCATGAGTGGGAGCCCGGTTTATGTGGACGAGAAGCTAATTGGAGCTGTGGCCTTCAGTTATGCCTTTGCCAGAGAAGCCATTGCCGGCATCACACCTATTGAAGAAATGCTGGAAATTCAGCAGAAAGCGGGCGAAACAAGGATTCCGGCTGCAGCGCCGGGCTTTTATCTTGAAGGGCTTTCTTCCCAGGAAGAACTTGGCCGCCGTTATCTGGAAATGAGCCGTCAGCAGTTCCAGGAAGCCAGAATGGACCGGGCTCTGAGCCCCCTGCGGCTGCCTTTGATTTTTACCGGTTTTTCTGAAAAATCTGTAGAAGAAGCCAGAACTTTTTTTTCTGCCTCTGCCTTTCATCCGGTGCTGGGCGGAGGGGTGGTTTCTCCTCAGGCTCTAAATCTTAATCTTAAACCTTCCAGTCCAAAACTTATGCCCGGGGAAGCCGTGGGCATTCAGCTTATCTCAGGGGACCTGGACTTAACCGCGGTGGGGACCGTAACCCAGGTGGACGGCAGCCGAATCCTGGCTCTGGGGCATCCTTTTTATAACCTTGGCCCGGTTGATTATGGTTTGACCAGGGTTCAGGTCTTGACGGTTGTTCCCAGCCTGGAAAGCTCTTTCAAGATGGCCGCTACCGGAGAACTTATCGGCCGGGTTACTCAAGACCGGACGAGCGGCATTTACGGAGAACTGGGCGTTCTTCCCAAATACATTCCAGTAAACCTTGAGCTTCAGGAAAGTCCAGTAAAAAAGAAACAGTTTAAACTGAAAGTGGTCAACGACCCCATCCTCACTCCAGCTCTGCTGAACCTGGGACTTTCCAGTCTGGTGAGTGCTGAAGAACGTTCTTACGGCAACCTCTCGCTTGATTTTGAAGGTGATATTTTTCTGGACCAGGGACAGAGTGTTCACCTTGAAGACCTGTTCAGCGGCAATTTTGACAACCCGACTACCGGTTTTTCCAGCCTGCTGGCGGCCGTGGTTTACCTTCTGAAGAATAACGAGTTTCAGGAGGTGAAAATAGACAGCATAGACCTCAAAGTGCGGGCTGTAAACCAGGTGCGTAATGCCGTGCTGGAAAAAGTTTTGCTGGACAGGTATGAAGTTAGTCCCGGGGAAATCATCAAGGTTACGGTCTACTTTCGTACTTCCAGGAATGAAACTAAAAGGGAAGAGGTGGAGTTCCTGGCTCCTGCCCTTCCCCCGGATACCGAGTTCAACCTGATGGTGGGAGATGCGGCTTCTATGCAACAGCTGGAGCGGAGTATGTACCATCTGCAGGACTTTACTCCACGCAGTTTCAGCCAGCTGCTTCGCCTGCTCAGCAATCTGCGGAAAAACAACCGCATTTATTTTAAAATTCTGGCCAGCAAGCCTGGGCTTTTTCTCCGGGGAGAAGAGATGCCGAACCTGCCCCCGAGCCTGAAAATGATGTTTACTTCACCGCGGGCCGCGACCACCAACCTGAGTGAAATTAACCGTTCCACTCTGGGAGAATACCAGCTGCCAGTGCCGTATGTCTTTAAGGGCTCGGTTACCATTCCCATAAAAATCAAAAAGTGAATTTATTAAAAAGGTTTAACCATAATCAGGAAGGCGCGCCGATGAAAAAAATATTGAGTTTCTCGTTTATGCTTTTAATCTGTGTCCTGCTGGTCCTGGACCTTCAGGCCGTGGTGCCCAAAAAGTGGGAACTACGGACCAAGGAAGATTTTCTGAAGGGCAAGTTCAACGGTCTATCACTTTCTTCGTCTGGAGTTATTTCCGTGGGCCCGAGGCTGGAAAAGTGGGAATTGCCGGCGGAAGAATTTTACCTTTCTCTCGTTTTGGCCCCCAACGGAGTGGTTTTCCTGGGTACCGGACACAGCGGAAAGGTTTACCGGCTGGGCAGCGACCGAAAAGCCGAGCTTTATTTTCAAGCGGCGGAAATGGATGTGACCGCTCTGGCTCTGGACGCCAAGGGCCAGCTTTACGCGGCCACTTCCCCCAACGGTAAAATCTACCGAATTTCAGCCAGGGGAAAAGGAGAGGAATTTTTTGACCCTCAGGAAAAATACATCTGGGATTTAATGTTCACGGAAAAAGGAAGCCTGCTGGCGGCCGTGGGAGAAAGCGGCGGGATTTATGAAATAAGTCCCGCAGGAGAAGGCCGGCTGGTCCTGAAAGCCAAAGCCAACCATATTCTCTGTTTAAAACGCCATCCTTCCGGCGATATTTTTGCAGGCAGCGGTGGACGCGGTCTGCTTTACCGCCTATCGCCAGGGGGTAAAGTTTCGGTGGTGCTGGAATCTTCTTATGAAGAAATCCGCAGTCTTGATTTTGACCGGGAAGGGAATGTTTACTTTACGGCCTCCGGTCAGGCAGCCAAAAGTTCTACCACTTCCGCTGCTTCTCCGTCTTCATCTTCAACCTCCGACAAATCTGAGCCTGAAGTGGCGGTGGCCATTTCGGCCATAGCGGCTCTTGATGTGGACCTGCTGATACCTCAATCCGAGTCATCTTCGCCTTCCTCTGGCAAGAGCAGCACCTCAGCCAGAGGTGCCATCTTCCAGGTTTCTGCTGACGGGCTGGCCAGAAAACTCTGGAGCTCGGATGAGGAAATGCCCTATGAATTGTTTTATGAGCCAGAAAGCAAGAAATTGATTTTTGGCACCGGCCCGCAGGGAAGAATTTATGCTCTGGATGGGGAAGAAAAAGCTGAGCTCCTGACCCAGGCGGCTTCAGAACAGATTTTTCAGCTTGCTCTCTCGGCCGGGAAGATTTTGGTGGTCGGGAATAATCCGTGTTTTCTTGGGCAGTTACCACTCCAGCAGAATTTTTCCGGCGAGTATTTAAGCCCGGTGCTGGATGCTAAAATTCCTGCGACCTGGGGTCGGATAAGCTGGGAAGCAGAAGTGCCCACGGGTAGCGTCTTTCAGGTACAGAGCCGGAGCGGTAATACTGCTGAACCTGATGAAACCTGGAGCGACTGGTCGCCACCGTACTTAAAATCAGGCGAAAAGGTTTTAAGTCCGAACGGAAGATATTTGCAGGTTAAAGTCAGTTTAAAAGCTCAATCCGGGCAAAAGTTGCCTCAGCTTTCCAGAGTGACTGTTTTTTACCTTCAGGCCAATGTGGCACCAGTTATAGAAAAACTGGAAATTCTCCCGCCCAACCAGGTGTATCTCAAGCCACTGGACCAGGAGGAATCAATCCTGGGGCTGGACCGGGTCTCTCAAGAAAAAAATCTCCGAAAAGACAAGGACAGGGATATATTCATTTCGCCTAAAAAAGCTCTGAGACAGGGATTCCGCACTATCACCTGGGAAACGAGCGATGCTAACGATGACCAGCTCAGTTATAATGTTTACATCAAGAAAGAAAATGAAAGCAGCTGGCGGCTTTTGCAGGACAAAATAAGCGAGAAATTATTATCCTTTGATACCAGAAATTTTTCAGACGGGACTTACTTTATCAAGCTGGAAGCTACTGACCAGCCTTCCAACCCGGCCGGTACCGAAAAGAAAGTGGAAAAAATAAGTCAGCCTTTTATCATTGATAATTCTCTACCGGTGGTCAAAAATTTCCAGGCCAGGAGAAACGGAGACCGGCTGGAGATAAGTTTTGAAGTGGAAGATTCGTATTCTTATATAGAAGAAGTTAAATTCCTGATCAAGCCGGAAGACTGGCAGGTGGTCTTTCCGGATGATGGCCTGTGTGATTCTCAAAAGGAAAGCTTCAAATTCAGTGTTCGGCTGACCGCTCAGACTGACAATTTAATACTCATCAGAGTCCGGGACAGCTTTGGAAACTTAGGCACCTTTCAGTCTCAATTTTGAAGTCTGCTAATAAAAATAAATCATTCTGGCTGGATGTCTATCAGGCCTGAAATTCTTTCGGCCGGGCCTCTAATTATTTTTTGCGGGCCCAAAGTTTCGGACAGATGTTGTGGTTTTAAAAACTTTGCTTTTTTCTTTTATGTCTGGCGGAATACGAACCAGAGCCCCCAAAGATTTTCTACCGGCCGGTGTTAAATGTTTACCCTGGATCTTGAAATCTAAATCTTGATCTGAAAACAGCTAATCACTTAGCTCAGGCCGGGAAACTCAGGCCCTTCCGGGAGTGTCTTTTTATCTTATTTTGTCTTAACTCTTTCCAGGTATTTATCTTCACGGGTATCCACCCGGATAACATCGCCTTCTTTGATGAATTGCGGTACTTGAATAACCAGCCCGGTTTCCAGCTTGGCTGGTTTGGAGCTGGCGCTCTGAGTGGCGCCTTTGAGCATGGGCTCGGTTTCCACCACCGTCAGGTCCACAGTGTTGGGCAGTTTGATACCGACTGGCTGGCCTTCGTAAAGTTCAATGGTCAGGACCAGGTCAGGTTTCAGGTAGTTGACTCCGTCACCAATGGCTTCCACATCCAGTTTTATCTGTTCATAGGTCTGGAGGTTCATGAAATAGAAATCATCTCCGTCGCGGTAAAGATAAACCATTTCCACTTCTTCCAGGTAAGCCTGTTCCACCCGGTCTTCAGAGCGGAAGCGGTATTCTAATTGGGAACCATCCTTGATATTACGCAACTTGGTCTGGACCATGGCTTTCCAGCGGCCCGGGGTGATGAGCTGACAGTCCAGTACGCGGTAAAGCTGGTCCTCCAGCTTGATGATCATGCCTCGTCTAATTTTGGTCGCGTCAATCATTTGGCCTCCTCAAGGCAAAAAGTCCAAACTCCTGAATCTTGCCTAACTAAATGAAATTAGAGACTTTAGAATCAGCTATATATTTTACAAAAAAATTTATTTTTGTCTATTCATTTGTCTGAAAATTTACAAAAATCACAGTCTAAAAATCAGTTTATTCTTCCTGTCTGAGACCTTCAGTCACCTCAATCAGGTAGGGACGGCCGCCGGCTTTTTCAATGGCTCGAGCGGCCATTTCCGGGTCTTCAGGGGCGTAGACAAACATGCAGCCTCCCTGGCCTGAGCCGTTTATCTTTCCGCCGTAAGCTCCAGCTTCCAGGGCGGCCTGCAGCATACGGTCAATTTTGGGAGTAGAAATGCCCACGAGTTCTCTTAAAATTTTTTGCTGCTCGGTTAGCAACCGGCCAAATTCTTTATGGTCAAAAGAATCTGACTGAAACAGCTTCAGCCCTGCTCTGGTGAGGTTGCGGTTGAGGACCGCGCCAAGCAGAGGATTTTTTATTTCGGGTGGAAGAGTCCGGCTCAATTTTTTGAGGTCCTCTTCTGAGGCATATTTGAGGTCAAAAGCTGGTTCCATTTTTTTAATCATTTGCAGGCCGGCATTAACCCTTTCTCTGACAGAACCAAGGGTGCCGGTGGTGTCTTTCTTTTCCAGAGAATCGCCGAGGACAAATTTTCCCAGCGGCGCTTTCAATCTGGTCAGGTTTAGTTCCGGGGTGAACTTTATCCAGACCAGGCCACCCACAGCTGAAGTGTAGTGGTCCATCTTCCCGCCTGGTTCTCTGAATTCCACCACTTCAGCCTGGTGGGCCAGCTCGGCCACCTGCTCAGGTTTTTCCGCAAGATGGGAGCTGCTGCTGGCTTCCAGGAGAAACCTGGTCCAGGCTACCACCATGGCTGAAGAACTGGAAGTGCCAGCGTTGATGGGAATTTCTCCGTGCATGGTGACGTCCCAGCCAGTTTTAAACTGACAGCCGAGGCGGTACAGGATGTTAACCGTGCTTCTGAGATAATCGCGCTTTTTAAGGTAAGGGAGTTCGCCCTTTACCTGAAATTTTTCTTTCTCCCCAGTATCAGGCAGGTCAATTATGAACCAGTCATCTGACCGTGGTTTTCCTTCTACGTAAAAACGCAGGCTGATGGCCGCAGCCACTACGTCCAGGTCCAGATAGTCCTGATGTTCACCAAACAAACATATCCTGCCCGGAGAGGAAATTCTTAAAGTTTTGGCGAGCAGCATGGTCTTACCCGGTTTTTTCAGAATTCAGAATTTTGAGTTTAAAATCTATCCTAAGAGTTGCTGGTTGTCAATTTAGCTTGGGCCAAAAAACTCCGTCAGAGAAAATGAAAGAACTTGGCCAAGTCCATACTAACGGACAGTAAGGTTAAGGTTTTTATCCAGTTATAAGATTAAATAAGGTTTAAGGTTAACGCCGGCTAAGATGGGCTTACCTTGGTCTGGGTGGAAGTTATTTTCATAGTTCTGAGTCCTTTTTGATTTCTAACACAGCAGACAATTTTTTTTTATTTTTTAACTGTGGCGGATTCCCGTTTCTCTTGTTATGTATCTTTACCAGACCGCAGCTCGTTTTCCCGGCCGAGGTTGATTTTAACTACCAAATTTCGTATAAAAAGACTTCCTGGAAGAAGGCTGGTTATGAGGATAAATTTTCTGGGCACCGGAGGCTCCACCCCCACACTCAGACGTGACAACACCAGTTTGCTTCTGGATTTTAAAACTTCTTTTATCCTGGTTGATTGTCCTGGAAGTATCAGTGCTCGTCTGGAAAAGCTCGGCTATCAGGCTGACCAGGTCACAGATATCCTGGTCACTCATCTTCATCCTGACCATGTTTATGGTTTACCCTCTCTGATTCATGTTTTAAGAAACAGAGAGAAAACACTTCATCTCTACGGTTCGCCAGAAACGGTTGATTTCTGCCTCAGGCTTCTGCAACTTTTTTCTCTTGACCGAGAAAAAATCTGGGAACACCTTCGTTTTGTAAAACTTGTTCCTGGCCAATCTCTGACCCTGAGCCCGGGGTTAAAACTCACCGCCTATCAGGTCCAGCACCATTTCTCATCCCTGGCTTTTCTTCTGGAAAAGAATGGCAAAAGAATATTTATCACTGGCGACACAGCTCTAGACCGCGACCTTCTGACTCAGGTACTGCCACTCTCCGTGCTGGTTCATGATTGCAGTTTTCCCTCCACGGTGGCAGAAAGTTTTTCGGCTTTGAAAAGCAAACACACTAACGCCCTGGAACTGGGACAGGCGGTGGCTGGCTGGCCGGTGGAAATCCTGATTCCCTGTCATTTTCTGAGCGAACTCGGGTTTTCTGTGGAGGAGATAGAGAAGGAAATCAGAGCTAACTATTGCGGCCAGCTGATTATGCCAGATGATTTTCAGGTGGTGGAAATTGCCTGAGCAAAAATTTGAAGTTGATGATTTGTTTCAGCGGCTTGGTAATTTTTACCCGGACCATGATTTTCCCACCCCTTCTGTGTACTTTACATTTTTAAACAAGGAAGAAAGATGATGGTTGGGAAAAAAGGAAAAGTTATAATTTCCCCGTTATTCTTATTTTTATTTTTGTTTTCCGGCTTTTTTCTCACCGGTTGTCAGAAAAAAGGAGGTCCCATGGCTGAGATAGTTCTGATAAACGGAAAGATAAGAACCATGTCTGAAAACCAGCCACTGGCTGAAGCTCTGGCTATCAATCAAAACCGCCTGGTCAAGGTGGGTTCAACAGCAGAAATCAGGTCTTTAATCGGTTCAGACACCAAGGTAATTGACCTGCAGGGTAAACTGGTGCTGCCCGGTTTTATTGATTGTCATACCCATTTTCTGAACGGTGGCTTGGCTCTGAGGGCAGTTAAACTCCGTGATTGCCGCAGCCGGGAAGAATTTGTGGAAAGAATCAAGCAGAAGGCTTCTGAACTTCCGCCCGGTTCCTGGATTCTGAACGGTGATTGGGACCATCAGCAATTTACTCCGGTGGAGTTGCCGAGAAAAGAATGGATTGACACCGTAACTCCAGAACACCCTGTTTGCGTTAATCGTTTTGATGGACATATGGTTTTGCTGAACAGTCTGGCTCTGAAAATTGCGGGCATTGATAAAAACACTGTTCCCCCGCCTGGTGGAGAAATTGTCCGTGAGCCTCAGACAGGTGAGCCCACCGGCATCTTGAAGGATGCGGCCTGCGACCTGGTTTATGCCCGCATTCCTGAACCAGGTTTGGCTGAGAAGCTGGAAGCTGTGAGGCTGGCTCTTAAGGAAGCAGCGGCTCATGGCGTAACTTCGCTTCATGACATGTCTGACCCGGCTAGCTTTGAAGTTTACGAAGAGCTGCTCAGAAGGGGAGAACTCACTGCCCGGCTGTATGTATATTTTCAGATTACTGATGTAGAAAAGGTGGTCAAGCTCAGACTAAAGTCCGGCTTCGGGCACCCTTTTCTGCGCTGGGCCGGACTCAAAGGGTTTGTCGATGGTTCTCTGGGGTCGAGCACGGCCTATTTTTTTGCGCCCTACAGCGATAACCCGGATACCTGTGGTTTACTGGCTGCGCACATGTTTCCGGAAGGCATCATGGAGAGCAGGCTGCGCCTGGCTGACGAACATGGCCTGCAGGTGGCCATTCACGCCATCGGAGACAGAGCCAACGCTCTGATACTGGATATCATGGAGAAAATAATTAAGGAGAACGGACCACGTGACAGAAGATGGAGAATTGAACATGCCCAGCATCTCAGAAAAGAAGATATCGCCCGTCTGGCCAGACTGGGTTTAATCGCTTCCATGCAGCCTTACCATGCTATTGATGACGGCTGCTGGGCCGAAAAAAAGATAGGTCCGGAGCGGGCGAAAACCACCTATGCTTTCCATTCACTTCTTGAAGCCGGCGCCACTCTGGTTTTTGGCTCGGACTGGACGGTGGCGCCTCTTGACCCCCTGGCCGGGATTTATGCTGCCGTGACCAGAAGAACGCTGGATGGAAAAAATCCCCAGGGCTGGATTCCTGAAGAAAAAATCACGGTGGAGCAGGCTGTTCAAGCCTACACCAGCAAAGCGGCCTGGAGCGAGTTTTCAGAAAAAGAGAAGGGAACTTTACAGGCTGGCAAGCTGGCGGACCTGGTGGTGATTGACCGCGACATATTCAGCCTGGAGCCTGAAGAAATAGTCAAAGCCAGGGTCCTTTTGACCATGGTTGATGGCCGGGTGGTTTTTCAGGATGAGCACAACGGGCTTCTAAGATGAACAGCAACCTCAAGCCTCAGGAAAGAATCAGACAACTCTTAAGGCATTACCCGAGAGAGCGACATCATCTGATAAATTTCCTGCATCTGGTCCAGGCTGAATTCGGCTACCTTCCAGAAGAAGTGGTTGAACTTCTTTCAGAACATTTTTCTGTCTCACCGGCGGAAATTTTTGGGGTGGCGACTTTTTATTCTTCATTCAGAATAGACCGGCCGGCAGAACATGAAATCCAGGTTTGTCAGGGAACAGCCTGCCATGTTCGGGGCGCAGAAGCTATCCTGGAAGAATTTTCCCGGCAGTTGGATAAGTATTACGGAGAGCAGAATTGGTCCGGGAAAGTTTCCCTGAAGAAAGTTAACTGTCTTGGTTGTTGTGCCATCAGTCCGGTGGCCATGGTAGATGGCCTCCTCGAGTCCAGGGTTACACCGGCCAAAGTTAAAGCAATTGTTCGGAAATTGAGCAAAAACGATAGTCCGGAAAGCCAGAGAGAACGGGATGAACAAGAGTAGTCTGAAAAAAATCAATTCTTTAACTGAGCTGCAGAAGTTGATTGAGTACTGGGCAGGTAGACCTCAGCCCGAGAAAATCGTTTCGCTCTCCGCGGCCAGCTGCGGCCGGGCTTCCGGAGCTCTCCAAATTGCCTCAGCTCTGGAAAAATGTTTAGAAGAATTCAAGCTGGACGGCCGGGTGGAGCTTAAACTTACGGGTTGTCACGGTTTCTGTCAGCTTGAACCTGACTTGATAATCTTTCCTGAAGGATATTTTTACCCCAACCTCAGGCCTGAACAGGTGCCGGCGGTGGTAGAAAAAACGCTTCTGGCTGGAGAATTCATTCCTGAGTTGGCCTTTACTGACCCGCACAGCGGAAAAGTGTACCGTCGGATTTTTGAGCTGCCCCTGTATCAGAAACAGCTGCGCTGGCTGCTGGACGCACATCTGAAGCTGGACCCGTCAAGCCTGGAGGATTATTTTGCCCAGCAGGGTTTTTCGGCTCTGCTCAAGGTTTTAAGGTGGGACAATCAGGAAAGAGTAATTGACCTCATCACCGCCTCCGGACTCAGAGGACGCGGTGGTGCTGGCTTTCCAACCGGCTTGAAATGGCGGTTAGCCAGGAAAACAGAGAGTCAGGAAAAATATCTGATATGTAACGGGGATGAAGGAGACCCGGGAGCTTACATGGACCGCGGGCTGCTGGAGAGCAACCCGTTCAGTGTAGTGGAAGGAATGATTATCGGTGGATATGCCACAGGTGCCCGGAAAGGGTTTATCTACATCCGTCAGGAATATCCACTGGCCGTGGCCAGAATGGAAGCAGCCCGGCAAAGCTGCTATCAGGCTGGTTTGCTGGGTGAGAAAATACTCGGAACAGAATTTTCTTTTGACCTGGAAATTATTCGCGGCGCCGGAGCTTTTGTTTCGGGTGAGGAAACAGCCCTGATAGCTTCTGTTGAAGGACGGAGGGCTTTTCCCCGGCAGAGGCCGCCCTTTCCGGTAGTTAGCGGACTTTTTGGGCAGCCGACCGTAATCAACAACGTGGAAACCTGGGCCAATGTGCCCCTGATTATTCGCCAAGGACCAGAGTGGTTCAGCCAGGTGGGCACGACCACCAGTAAAGGCACAAAAATATTTTCGCTGGTTGGTCAGGTCAAGTTTACCGGACTGGTAGAAGTACCTCTGGGCATAAGCATAAGTGAAGTGGTCCAGGAGATTGGGGGTGGAGCACCGAAGGGGAGAAAAATAAAAGCTGTACAAACAGGAGGTCCTTCTGGTGGCTGTTTGCCGGTCAGTATGTTTAACCTGCCCCTGGATTATGAAGCCTTGCAGGCCGCCGGAACCATCATGGGTTCAGGGGGTATGATTGTCCTTGACGATTCCACCTGCCTGGTGGACCTGGCCCTTTATTTTCTGAGGTTTGCTGTCAGTGAATCCTGCGGCAAGTGTGTGCCCTGCCGGCTGGGAACGGCTCAGATGGTGGATATTCTGGAGAGGATAACAAGAGGCGAAGGCCAGCTTGCCGACCTGGAGCAGCTCAACAAGCTGGGCCGGGTCATGCAGAAAGGTTCTCTCTGCGGACTTGGCAGAACCGCGGCCAATCCAGTGCTCAGCGGGCTGCGTTATTTTCGGGAAGAATTTGAAACACACGTAGTGAGAAAACAATGTCCGGCGCTGGTCTGCCGGAAGCTGATAACCTACGCCATTGACCGGGAAAAATGTCGCCGCTGTTACCTTTGCCTGAAAAATTGTCCTTTTGGGGCCATAAAAAAAGAACCTGACGGCTGGCCTTACGTGGATGAAGAGTTATGCCAGTCTTGTGGCCTCTGCCTGAACACCTGTCCAAAAGAGTTTGGTGCCGTTTTTAAAAAGCCACGGTACAGGGAGGTTAGTGAGGAACGCCCGATGGATGATGAAAATAATAAGGGGCCGGGTAGAAAATGAGCCAGGACAGAATCAGAATAAAAATTAACGGCTGCGAGCTGCCAGCCCGGAGGGGACAAACCATCCTTCAGGTGGCCAGAGAAAACGGAATTTTCATTCCTTCTTTATGTGAGTTAGAAGGACTACCGGCTTTTGCTGGCTGCCGTCTCTGTCTGGTGGAAGTGGCTGGAAAACCAAACTGGTTGCCAGCCTGCCAGCTGAAAGCAGAAGAAGGGATGGAAATCATTACTTCTTCTGCCGAACTGGAAGAGCTGAGGCGAAACATACTGGAGCTGATTTTAAGCGAGCATCCTTATTTCTGTCTTTTGTGCTCAGAAAAACAAACCTGCCAGGAAGAAAAAGTTACCATCTCGCGGGCGCTTGAGCCCGGCGGTTGTGTATTTTGTCAGAAAGACGGTAATTGTGAGCTACAAAAAGTGGTGGAGTACCTGAAAATTGAAAAGGTAAATTATTCTTTCAGGGATAAAGGCCGGACTTTATGGCTTGAGGACCCGTTTATCAAACACAACCCCAACCTCTGTATTCTCTGTGGCCGCTGTGTACGGGTGTGCGACGAAGTCAGGGGAGAAGGGGTGCTGACTTTTGCCTGGCGCGGCCAGAAGATGGAAATCAGTACGGCTTTTGGCCACCGTCTGCTGGAATCTGACTGCAGCTTCTGCGGCGCCTGCCTGGATGTTTGTCCGGTAGCGGCTTTTTCTGAAAAAGGTATCTGGACCGACCCCCGCCAGGGCCTTAGAAAATTTAAGTATCTATGTTCGCTCTGTAGCTCGGTTTGTGAAATGGAAGCTGAAGTAACTGAAGAGGGAGAAATTCTCAGGCTTCATCCCGCAGAAGAAGGTCAGCCAGCTTTTCTTTCAGGCTGCAGCCGGGGCCGGTTTGGTTTGAAAGAGCTGCTAAAAGAAAAGCAGGGAAGTTTGAAGAATCTGGCTGAAGTTGGCCCTGAAAGCAGAGTGATGGAGCCTGACCTGGCTGCCGATGAACTGACCAGAAAACTGAAACACTACCAGCCTGAAGAAATGGCTTTTATTTTTGACGGACAGTCGCCGCTTGAAGAAATAATTCATTTTCTGGAGATAGCCAGAGGGCTTCAGACAAAAAATGTTTTCTGGTTTTATCCAGATGATTTTTTGACCAGGCTGGCAGCCTTTGAACGAGACCAGGCTGTCAGTTTCGGAAGAAAAATAGAAGAGGAAATTGTTTCCCGGGCCGGTACTTTTTTCCTGGTGGATTGTGATTTAAAAAACGAAGGTCTGAAACTGTGGCTTCAGGTAAAAAACAGGCTGAGGCAATCAGCCCAGCTCATTACCGTTGACAGCGGGTTAAACAGCCTGGAGCTTCAGGCTTCAGACCGGCTGCGGTGCCGGCCAGGAACCGAGGCCCTGGCCCTGGTTCTTTTACAGAAGAAAATACTGGAGAAAAAGCCTGGCCTGGATTTTGTTGAGGGCCAGGACCGCTGGAGAGAACAATTAACCCGGCTGTCCACGGATGTTTTGCTTCAGGCAACTGGTCTGCAGCTCGAACAGGTTGAAGGAACCGCAGAGCTTTTGCTGAATTTTGGACCGGCCGCCATCTTTTTTGGCCAGAGATTATTAAGGCACAAAAACTGGCGGCTTAACCTTGTTTCTCTCTGGAACCTGGCGACGATGCTGGGAGTAGAGGCCTGTCCGGTAACCATCAGAGTTAACGAGCTTTTTCTGGAAAAACTGGCCACCAGGTATGGGGCGGAAACATCGGTTGACCTTTCGGAAATTTCCAGGAAAATAGAAGCCAGAGAAATCAGGGCCGTGGTAGCGCAGGGTGAGGTGCCTTTGCCGGCCAAGCCAGAGTTTCTCCTGGTTTTAAGTCCCTGGAGTTCAGGCCAGGCTCCGGTAGGTCAAAGCTTCTGGCGGCAGAATAATATCATTTTTGCTGAGGGACATTTCGGGGATGTTTTCGGAAACCTGAAAGGAAGAAAAAGTGGCCGCCTGATATCTTGCGGAAGTCAGAAGCTCAAAGAAATTTTATTAAGCGGAGAAGCTCAGCCTCTCCAGGATGAGGAGATGATAGAGGAATTAGCCCGAGAGTTAGTTTCCGAAAAGTTAGAGAAGCCAAAGTATGTGGTTAATGTTTCTCTGGAGGAAGAGGCCGAACAGGTTTTTGCTCCCGCGACCAAAAATGGGTTAAAAGAATTAACCATCTTTCTTGAACCAAACCTTGACTCTTATGCCGGTGAGTTTATGGGAAAAGAAGGTAGTGCTTTCCGGCTGCTACGTCACCCGGACCTGCTCTGGCTCAATGAGAGAGATATCTTAAGATGGGGGTTAAAAGAAGACGAGGGTGTTATTCTGGAAGTTGAAGGAGTAGAATTAAGCCTGATTCTTAAGGCAGACCGCCGGGTGAAAAAGCAAACCGCCGTGGTCAGGCCTGATTTACATCATCCCTTCTGGCTTAAAAAATATAAAGATGGCCTGGTAAGGGGAAAAATCAAGCCTTTTAAAAAATTGAAGCAGGAAGAAAAACAGGACGGAGAATGAATAGAATCGTAAAAAATCAGAGGCTGGTGCCCAACCTTTATCACCTGGTGGTGGAAGCACCGGAAGTGGCCCGTTCGGCCAGGCCCGGTCAGTTTGTCATGGTCATTCCTGATGAAAAGGGAGAACGCATTCCTTTGAACCTGGCTGATTTTGATAAGGATAAAGGAACGATTGAGCTGGTTTACCTGGTAGTGGGGGTGAGCACCAGAAAACTTTCTCGCCTGAAACCAGGGGCTTTTCTGGCTGGTGTCGCCGGACCGCTTGGACATCCTGTGGAGGTTAGCGGGCAGGAAACAGTGCTTCTGGTTGGTGGATGCTTTGGACCGGCTGGTTTATACCCGGTGGCCAGAGCACTGAAGTTAGCCGGGAATAAAGTGATTTTTCTCACAGAAGCTAAAGACCGGGCTTATGTCTACTGGGAGGATAAAATTAAAGCGGTGGCCGACCAGTATTTGAATCTGTTCAGGCGTGACTGCTTTGATTCCGGGAAAACGCTGGAGACCGCTTTAAACCGGATTAAGGAAAAAAACCCGGAACTCAGCCGGGTGCTGGTCATAGGCTGTGATTATTTGCTGCATAAGATTTCCAGCCTGACTGCTGCTTCAGGAATTAAAACCGGAGTTTATTTAACGCCGATTATGGTGGATGGGACCGGGATGTGTGGAGCCTGTCGGGTAACAGTTTCCGGGAAGACTTATTTTGCCTGTGTTGACGGACCGGTGTTTGATGGACACAGCCTGGACTGGGCAGAGTATTTCGCCCGGCGACGGGCCTTTCTGCCCCAGGAGCAGCTGGCTCTGAGTCACCTGGAAAATCTGCCAGTGGAGCAGAAAAAAAATGAGTAAGCTGGAAAGGCTTGAGCCAGAACTGGCCCAGAGGCTGATTCAGGAAAGGGAGAAAGACTGGAGGAAAGCTCTGCGCCGGGACCTTTCTGTTCAGCAGCGGTTGGCTATTCCCCGGCATAAAATGCCTGAACAACCGGTTTCTCAGAGGATAAAGAATTTCCTGGAAGTTAACCTCGGTTATACCCTGGAGCTGGCCCGGGCGGAAGCTCAACGCTGTCTGGATTGTGGACAGCCTGGCTGCGTGGCGGGTTGTCCGGTGGCTATAGATATTCCCACCTTCATTAAGCACATTGAAGCCGGGGAACTTGACCGGGCCCTGTTAAAAATCCGGGAAACTAACGGACTTCCGGCCATCTGCGGCCGGGTTTGTCCGCAGGAAGTTCAGTGTGAAAAGAATTGCAACCTGGTCAGAGCCGGGAAAGAACCCGTAGCCATCGGTCATCTGGAACGCTTTGTGGCAGATTATTTTTCCAGACTTTCTGATAAAACTTCTTTTCCCGCGACAGAATGTTCCGCCGGCAAAAAAGTGGCGGTGGTAGGCTCAGGACCAGCCGGTTTGACGGCCGCTGCTGACCTGGCTCGTCTTGGCTACCACGTAACAGTATTTGAAGCCCTGCATCTACCGGGTGGAGTGCTGGCTTACGGTATTCCAGAATTCAGGTTACCCCGGACCATTCTAAATTCGGAGATAAATTTTATAAAAAGCCTGGGGGTAGAGATCAAAACCAATTTTATCGTTGGCCGCACGGCCACTCTGGAGGACCTGAAAGAGGCAGGTTTTCGGGCTTTTTTCCTGGGCACTGGTGCCGGGCTGCCGGCTTTCATGGGCGTTCCCGGTGAAAACCTGCTCGGTGTTTTTTCGGCCAACGAGTACCTCACCCGGGTTAACTTGATGAAATCCTTCAGGTTTCCCGAATACGACACGCCCGTGCTTGCCGCCAGAAAGGTGGCGGTTATCGGTGGCGGCAACGTGGCCATGGATGCGGTGCGCACCGCTCTGAGGCTTGGAGCCAGAGAAGCCACCATCTACTACCGGCGGTCGCGGGCGGAGATGCCGGCCCGGGTGGAAGAAGTGAAGCATGCAGAAGAAGAAGGGGTGATTTTCAACTTTCTGACGGTTCCAGTGCGTTTTCTGGGGGATAGTCAGGGCCGCCTCCGGGGTCTTCTTCTCCAGAAATTAACTCTGGGGCCGCCTGATTCTTCTGGTCGGCCAAGGCCTGTGCCCGTGCCAGGTTCTGAGTATGAGGTGGAAGCCGACCTGGCCGTGGTGGCCATCGGCCAGAGCCCGAACCCGCTTCTGATCAAACAACTTCCGGGTTTAAAACTCGGACGCTGGGGAAACGTGGAAGTGGACTGGGAAAATATGGGCACCAGCCTGCCGGGCATTTTTGCTGGAGGAGATGCGGTCCGGGGCGGGGCCACGGTCATCCTGGCCATGGGCGATGGCCGGAAAGCAGCCCGCCATATAGATATCTTCCTGAGAAAGTGCTAATCTTATCTAAACCACGGCGGAGTTTAAAGGCCAGATGAAACAGGATGAACTTTTTCCCGCAGAAAAAGGTCACATCGGAACCGACGAGTCCGGCAAAGGAGATTTTTTCGGCCCCCTGGTCATTGCCGGTTTTTTCCTGCCTGAAGGCCAGGAAGAAGTGCTCAGAGAGCTCGGAGTCAAAGATTGCAAAAGGCTGTCTGATAACCGGGTGATGGAAATCGCCGCCCTGCTCCGGAAAGGCTACATTCATTCAGTAGTGGCCATCGGTCCTGAACGTTATAATGAACTTTATCAACGCCTGAAAAACCTTAACCGCCTGCTGGCTTGGGGACATGCCCGAGTGATGGAAAACATCCTCGAAAGGGTTAACTGTGCTGAGGCCTTGACGGATCAATTCGGCGATGAAAAATTTGTCCGAGAGGCTCTGTTAAAAAAAGGTAAGAACATTAACCTGGTGCAGAGAACCAGAGCTGAGGAAGACCTGGCGGTGGCGGCTGCTTCCATCCTGGCCCGGGCCGAGTTTTTATACCGGCTGAAAAAGTTATCGGAAGAAGTGGGCCTGGAGCTGCCCAAAGGGGCCTCTTCTCTGGTGGAAGAGGCAGCGGTGAAACTGGTCAGGGAGCTTGGACCGGAAGCTCTGGCCCGGGTGGCCAAGCTGCATTTTAAAACCACGGAGAAAGTGTTAAAGGCTGCAGGTTTTTAAAGCCAGCAATGGAGTGAAGTTCAGTTAAAAAATAAAAAAAATTCAAGCTACTGGAAAGAGAGGAAACAGGCCATGGCCGAACTTAAATCAACCTATCAACCAACCGAGAAACTTTATTTTCAGGATGCGTTCCTCAAAGAATTTACTGCCCGGGTTATCGGACGGGAAACGATAGACGACCATCCGGTGGTTATCCTGGACCGCACTGCCTTCTATCCGGAGTCTGGCGGTCAGCCACACGACCTGGGCTGGCTGAATGGGGTCAGAGTTATTCGGGTAGAAGAAGAGAGAGAGGTGATTCTTCATTTTCTGGAAGAAGAGTTGAGCGGAGAGGAAGTTAACGGCCTGATAAACTGGAGCCGACGATTTGACCACATGCAACAGCATACTGGTCAGCACATTCTATCTCAGAGTTTTTATGAAATTGTTAAAGGTGAGACGCTTTCTTTTCATCTGGGCCAGGATGAATCCAGCGTGGAAATCAGCCTGCCCAGTATTCAGGAAAAAACCCTGGCCGAAGTGGAAGAGCTGGCTAACAGAATTGTTTTTTCTGACCTGGAAATCAAGAGCTATTTCTTGACTGAAGATAAAATCAACACCATTCCCTTGCGCAAGCCGCCGAAGAAATCCGGTCTCCTCAGGGTGGTGGAAGTGGATAGGTTTGATTATTCGGCCTGCGGTGGTACTCATTGTCGGAGAACCGGTGAAGTTGGCCTGATTAAAATCCTGCGGCAGGAGAAAATCAGGGGCAACCTCAGGTTTTATTTTGTCTGCGGTTTTCGCAGCCTGCGGGAGTTTGAAAAACGACGAATTTGGTTACAGAATACGGCCCGACTTTTTTCTGCGGAAGAAGCTGAGGTCCAGAACTGTGCAGAAAAAACTCTGACAGAGCTAAAAAACTTAAAGAAAAGACAGAGAAAATTAGAGGAAAAACTGGCTCTTTATGAATCAAGGGAAATATTGCAGAGCAGCCAGGAAAAAATCATCAGCGGAATTTTCCCGGAAAAATCTCCGGAAGAGATTAAATTCCTGGCTTTGAACCTGGTTCACCAGGCTGAAGTGCTGGTGGTCTTGGCCGCTTTTAGAGAGCCGTACCTGCATCTGGTGATGGCTGCTTCGGAGGGCTTGAAGGTTGATGTGCGGGAAGTGATAAAAATTCTCCAACCGCAAGTAAACATCAAGGGCGGTGGCAGTCCGAGCCTGGTAGAACTGGTGACCCCGGAAAAAGATAAAGCCGAAAAAATCCTGACTCTGGCTGTCAATTACCTGAAAAGCCAGGTCGGAGCTTAACATCAGGCAGAAGGCAAAAAATTAAAAAAGTTTGTTGAAGCATAGGCGGTCTGTTTACTCGTACCTCAGACAGGCGATGGGGTCCAGCCTGGCTGCTTTCTGGGCCGGGAAGATGCCAAAAAACAAACCCACAGCCATGGACACAGAAAGTCCCAGAAACACTGACCACCAGGTGACAGCCGCTGGAAGTGGTGTGGCTAATTTAATCACCAGAGAAAGGCCAAAGCCAATCAGAATGCCAATAATTCCGCCCAGACTGGTGAGAACCATAGCTTCAATGAGAAATTGCTTGACGATATCGCGAGCTCGGGCTCCGATAGCTTTACGTATGCCAATTTCTCTGGTTCTTTCCTTCACCGCCACCAGCATGATGTTCATCACGCCAATGCCGCCGACCAGCAGGCCGATGGAAGAAATGACAATCATGACGATAAAGGCCGCGCCGGTGATCTGGTTGTAAAGGCTCAGCAGCGTTTCCTGGGTGAAGACGGCGAAATCATTGGGTTTGTTTGGTGGGACCTTTCTTCTCAATCGGAGCAGGTTGGTTACCTGCTCAATGGTTTCGTTGATTTTTGTCGGGTCAGAGGGAATGATGGTGATTTGCAGTGAGCTCTTGTCGTATGGAAAATATTTCATTAACGAAGTGTAAGGAATGACCACCAGGTTATCGCGGCTCTGACCAAACATCTGGCCGCGCTTGCCCATAACGCCGATGATGGTAAATTTTTCCGGTCCGATACGCAACTCCTTGCCCACCGGGCTCATATGGGGGAAAAGGGCATCAGCTACTTCAGTGCCAATCAGGCACACTCTGGCGCTGTGTCTGACCTCAGCTCCGGTAAAGCTCCGGCCTTCTTTTGGTAGATAAACAGAATAGACAGTGTTGAAATTTTCGTCAGCGCCAAAGATGATGGCGTTATCGCTTTTCAGGTTCTGGTATTTAACTTCCGGCAGTCTGGAAAAATCCGGGGTCAACTGGATGGTCATGGCTTTAACCAGCGGGCATTCCTGCTGGATAGCTTGAGCATCTTCAATGGTCAGGTCCTTACGTTGTCTTTCTTCTTCTGAGAGCAGGCCCACCCGTACCGGTTCATTTTTCTGGATGATAATCAGGTTGCTGCCGATTCTTTCAATTTCGCCGGCGATGCTCTGGTTCAGTCCTTGAATGACAGAAACCATGCCGATGACCGTCATCACGCCGATGACAATTCCCAACGTGGTGAGAAAGGAACGCAGTTTGTGAGTTTTGATGGAATCCAGAGCCATGGAAAAGATTTCCAGGAACAATCTGGTCCGGACTTTCATTGTTCTGACCTCAGCGCTTCAACAGGATTAAGCTTGGCCGCCCGGTTGGCCGGGTAGAGACCGAAGAAAAGCCCGACCATTGTGGACATCAGGATGGCCACGATGACGGAGACCGGGTCAATCTTTGAGGGTAGAGAAGTAGTGGCGGTTACTATCCTGGCAATAAGATAGCCAATCATTATGCCGATTAAGCCGCCAAGACCCGACAGGATGGCAGATTCTATCAGAAACTGGATGAGAATGTCTTTCCTCCTGGCGCCTATTGCCATTCTGATGCCAATTTCCTTTGTTCTTTCTGTCACGGACACCAGCATGATGTTCATGATGACAATGCCGCCAACCAGCAGAGCAATGGAGGAGATGGCAATCATAGCGAAGTAAATGCCTGAAGTGGCTGATTTGTAGAATTGAATGAAGGTTTCTGAGGTCTGGAAGGCAAAATCATCCGGCTGCTTAAAAGTTCGTTTGCGAGCCGAGCGAAGAATGGTGCGCACTTCTTCCATGGCTTTAGTCATGGCTTCAGGCGAGGAAGTATGAACGTTGATGCTGATGGTCCGGCGGCTGCCATAAATTTTTAAGAAAGTGGAAATGGGAATGCGCACGTAGTTATCCTGACTGAAGCCCAGGATTTTCCCTTTTTTCTTGCCCACGCCCACCACTTCAAAGTTTTGGTTACCGACTTTGATCCAGCGACCGAGGGGGTTGAGCCCGGGAAATAGCTTTTCGGCCACGTCGGCGCCGATGATGCAGACAGAGCGCGAGCGGTCTTCGTCGTCTTGCAGGAAATGCCGGCCCGTCTCCAGCTCCAGGACCGAGCCGATCAGATGGTCTACGGCCGTCACTCCGGAAATGCTGACATCTTTTACCGTCTGCCGGCCGTACTTGACTGTCTGGGTGGTGCTGACCGAGGCGCCCACCAGTTCGCAGGAGCGGCATCTTTCTCTAAGAAGCCTGACTTCGTTCATGGTCAGGTCCTTGCGCTTCATCTGTTCGGTGAATTCTTTAATGGTGGAAATAAAAGGGGAGAATTTGGTTACGGAAAAATCGTTGGCCCCGTAAAAAGACATCTTGGTGTAAACATAATTATTTAATCCCTGGATGACAGAGACCACGGCAATAATGGTCAGAACTCCGATGATGACGCCGAGCAGAGTGAGGAAGGTCCGCAGCTTGTTGGACCGAAGCGAAGCCAGCGCCATGCTCAGTGATTCGTGTAGATAAATACTGCCTTTTCGCATTGCTGTTGCTTTTTATAAGTTTACCTTATTTTATACGATTAGATAAGTGAGAAGTTTTAAAAAAAAGCTGGCGGCCGCTTGACGTCAGCCGGACCGGAGATAATAATCTAAAAGCACCATCTTTAAAACTATAAAAGGAGTCAGAAATGTGTGAATTTGACCTGCACGCCGAGGGCGAGAGCGTTCCCGCTTTGTACTTTGATGAACCCGGGGAGAAAAACACCGAAGCCACTTTGAAAAGAGCCGCCATAAGAGCGGAAGAGCTGAAAATCAAAAAAGTGGTCATCGCTTCAGCTTCTGGGGCCACGGCTTTAAAAGCCCTGGACATTTTTCATGATGTTCAGGTTATCGTGGTCACCCATTCCACGGGCTTTTATCGGCCGAATTACCAGGAAATGCCCGCTGAAGTGCGCCAGCAGCTTCAAGCCCGTGGCGCCCGGGTGCTCACCTGTCAGCATGCCTTTGGCGGGGTTAACCGTGCCGTCAGGAAAAAACTGGGCACCTACCAGCTGGATGAGATTATTGCTTATGCCCTGAGGACTCTGGGTGAAGGTTTCAAAGTGGCGGTGGAAGTCAGTCTGATGGCTGCTGATGCCGGCCTGGTGGAAACTGGTGAACCCTGCCTGGCAATTGGCGGAACAGAAAAAGGGGCGGACACGGCTATTCTCCTGAAACCGGCTAACGCCCAGAATTTCTTTGATTTGAGGGTGATGGAAATTCTGGCCAAGCCCGGTTTTTACCACCAGGAGAAAACTGAAAAATAGGGCCGGCCGAAGAAATATGGCAAAAAGAGAAATTTTCAGCTGCCAGCCGAATGGTTGAAGAAAATTGAAGGCGGAAGGCCCGGTCTCTGCCTTATCCTTATTGGAAAGCAAAACAAACTCTGTATTATCTTAGCTTTTCATTTTGTGCTAAAATACTGAAAAAGCTGAGAGCCGTAGCAAGGACGGACAACTCCAGAAAATCGGGAAAAAGGAGAAAAACCATTATCAGAATTAATAAATATTTAGCTCTGGCCGGGGTGGCTTCCAGGAGAGAGGCTGACCGGCTGGTGGAAGAAGGCCGGGTCAAAGTTAACGGTCAGGTGATCAACAAACTTGGCCTGAAAATAGATGAAGAACGCGACCGGGTAGAAGTTGATGGCCGACCGGTCAGGTTACCAAAGAATTTCGTCTATCTGCTCCTGAACAAACCTTCTGGTTATATCGTGACCATGGATGACCCGCATAAGAGAAAAACGGTTATGGAACTCCTGCCTTCGCTTCCAGTCCGGGTATTCCCTGTGGGCCGCCTGGATGCGGAAAGTGAAGGTGCTTTGCTTTTCACCAACGATGGAGAGCTGGCCCACCGGCTGATGCATCCGCGCTACCAGGTGAAAAAAGTCTATGAAGTCAGAGTCAAGGGCTTTGTGGAAGATAAAGACCTGGAAAAGCTGAAAAAAGGTGTTTACCTGGACGGCCGACGGACAGCGCCAGCCCGGGTGGAGGTTATTTACCGCAACCGAGAAAATTCTTTAATACATCTGGAAATCTACGAAGGCCGCAAACATGAAGTGCGAAAAATGTTCTATGCCTTAGGGTTTGATGTGCGGAAGCTCAAGCGCCTGTCCATCGGTGGGGTGACTATCAAAGGGTTAAGAAGAGGTGTCTGGCGGCACTTGAAACCAGAAGAAGTAGAAAAGCTCAAAAAACTAACCGGCCTCCAGCAGTAAATTCACCAGCATTTAGCTGCCAGCTTTTAAGAATTCCTTTTATTCTTCTTCAATTTCGCTGCCTTCTTCAGCTTTACTGGATTCCTCTCCGACCGGGTGGATTTCTTCCTCGGCTTCTGCTTCTTCCCAGGCCCGAGCCAATCGCCGGATGGCCTCATCTACCAGGGCGTTGATAGTTTCCGGTTCGTAGCTTCCGTCCGGCAATCTTTCTCCGGCTTTTACTCCGGTCAGGATTTCCATACCTTCATCAACGTTCTTGATGGGATAGATGTGAAACTTTCCTTCAGATACAGCCTGCACCACTTCTTCTTTGAGCATCAGGTTCTTCACGTTCTGGTGGGGTATGATGACCCCCTGGGTTCCGGTCAGTCCGCGGGCTTTGCAGACAGCAAAGAAACCTTCAATCTTTTCGTTAACTCCACCAATCGGCTGAATTTCCCCTTTCTGGTTGATGGAGCCGGTCACGGCGATATCCTGCCTCAAGGGCAGCCCCGAAAGACTGGAAAGGATGGCATAAGCTTCGGTTGAAGAAGCGCTGTCTCCATCCACGCCCGAATAGGATTGCTCAAAAGCAATGCTGGCAGAAAGGGCGAAGGGTTTGTCCTGGGCGTATTTGCCACGCAGGTAGCCAGCCAGGATTAAAACGCCCTTATTGTGAGTCTTCCCGCTGAGGTCTGCTTCTCTTTCTATGTTAATCAGACCGGCCCGGCCGGTGGAAACCCGGGCCGTAATTCTGGTCGGCTTACCAAAGGTTAGTTCACCAGTGTCATAGACAGCCAGACCGTTAACCTGACCCACAACTTTTCCTTCCGTATCAATCAACAAAGTTCCTTCTTCAATGAGTTCCTGAATTTTCCTTTCCACCAGGTTCACTCTCTCCACCTTTTCAGCAATGGCTTTTTCCACCTCTTCTCTGGTAATGATTTTTTTGCCGGCCTGTCTGGCCCAGTAATCAGATTCCCGGATGACATCGGCAATGAGGTGAAAACGAGTAGAAAGTTTCTTCTGGCGGCCGGCCAGCCTGACCCCGAATTCAATCACGGCCGCCAGGCCACTTTTCTCCATCGGCAGAAGGTTATCTTCATCTATAATCTTTTTTACAAACCGCGCATAGTCATAGATGCTCTGGTCGTTGCGGTCCATTTCCGTGTCAAATTCAGCTTTAACTTTAAAGATTTTTTTAAAATCTTCATCCAGGAAATAAAGCAGGTTGTAGAGATAATCATCGCCAATTAAGATGACCTTAACCCGGCATTTTATGGGTTGGGGTTTCATCCGGGAAGTAGAAACCAGAAAAAGTGAGATGGGGTTCTGGATTTCAAACAGCCCATACCGCAGAGTTCTCATCAAAGTGGTCCAGACACCCGGCTCAGTTAACACATCAAGAGCATTCAGCACCAGGTAACCGCCGTTAGCTTTGAGAAAAGAACCGGCTTTAATCTTGGTGAAATCAGTCTGCCCCACGCCGAAGCGGGTGTAGGAGTACTCAATGGTGCCGAACAGGTTTACGTAGGTAGGGTAATTTTCTATGACGACCGGCGCTCCGCTCTGGCCAGAATTGTCTACCAGCAGGTTAACCCGGTAGGGGAGGAAGGGGTCAAAGCCTTCAGCTTCCAGAACCTCTTTGGGCTGAGGTTTAAAAAGGTCCAGGTCCTGGATGAGGTGATTCTCTATTTCCTCCAGGTACTTAAGAGCCTGGTCAGAAGAAATTTTCTTTTTCAAGTCATACAGGGCTCCCTTAATCAGGGGGGTGCAGGCCTCTACCTCCAGATTCCGGAGCTGAACGTTCGTTTCTTCATCAATGGCTTTTAAAGCCGCCATGACCTTTTCCAGCTCGTCCGTCAGCTGGTCGTATTTTTTCTTCAGCTCTTCCAGCTTTTTACGGGGGAATTTATCTTCTTTGGTCAGCAGTTCCAGTTTGTTAAACGGCGTCGGTTGACCGTCAATGACCGGAATTAAATCCGGCCTGGTAAACAGGCCCATGGGAACCTGAATAACGGCAAAGCCCTCGGCCGCCACCAGCTCTTCAAACTGCTGGAGAATTTCTTTTTGTTTTCTTTGCTGAATTTCCAGGATGGCTTGCTTTCTTTCCTGAAAATACTGGCTTTTGAGAAGCTCCGGGATGTTAGCCCGCAGCATGCTGATCAAACGTTCCAGACCATCTTTAAGCAGACGCCCCTGACCGGCGGGTAGGGTCAAGAGCACCGGTTCTTCAGGCTTGGCAAAATTGTTAACATAGAGCAGGTCTTCGGGGATTTCTTCTTTGGCTCTGATTTTTTCCAGGTATTTCTTGATGGTGGTGGTGCGACCCGTGCCCACCAGGCCCGTAATAAATATGTTGTAACCTCGGCTTTTTATCTCCAGGCCGGTCTGGATTGATTTTAGAGCTCTAGCTTGGCCGATAATGTCCTCACAGCCCGGACATTCCTCAGTGGTGGTGAAGGGAATCTTATCCAGCGGACAGGTCCATCTCAGGTCTTCAGGCTTAAGTTCCAAGAAGTTACTGACTGTTTTCATGACTTCTCCTTCTTTCTTTTTTACCATTTTATCATTATTTGTTCAATTCTTTTGGGGTTGATCTTTTCTTAAATATTTACTGCAAATTTATCTGAGATTTGGTAGAATTATTAAAAATAAAAACGAGGGAGAAGATGGCTGTTATTGCGGTCGACGGGGTCAAGAACAGGAAAGATTTTAAAGCTTTTCTTACTTTTCCCTGGAAAGTGTACCGGGATTATCCCAACTGGGTTCCACCGTTGCTGCTGGAGATGAAGGAGAAGCTTAATAAAAAGAAGAATCCTTTTTTTGAACATGCGGATATGGAGTTGTTTCTGGCCAGAAAAGATGGGGAAGTGAGCGGACGCATCGCGGCCATAATTGATTACCATCATAATGAACGTCATCAGGAAAAAGTCGTTTTTTTTGGCCTGTACGAGAGCTATAATGACCTGGAAATAGCCAGAGCGCTGCTGGAAAAAGTGGCCGACTGGGGGAGAAAAAGGGGCCTGGAAATTCTGCGCGGCCCCATGAACCTGTCCATGAACGATGAGTGCGCTTTTTTGCTGGAAGGTTTTGAGGAACCGCCGGTGATCATGATGCCTTACAATCCGCCTTATTATAATGAGCTTATGGAAAAAGCCGGTCTGGTTAAGGCCAAAGACCTCTTTGCCTTCAAGATGACCAGGGACCACGAAACCAGAGAAAAGGTCAGACAGGTGATTGAAAAGGTGAAATCGGTTACTTCTTTTTCTCTCCGAACAATTGACATGAAAAAAATTTATGAAGAAGTGAAAATTGTGGCTGACATTTACAACCGGGCCTGGGCCAAGAACTGGGGTTTTGTGCCCTGGACAGAAAATGAGATGAAGTTTATGGCCAAGAGGCTGAAAAGTTTTGCTGACCCACAACTGGTGATTTTTGCCAGACACCGGGGAAAAGAAGTAGGTTTTGCTTTCGGTCTGCCCAATTACAATGAAATCCTCAAAGACCTGAACGGCCGGCTGTTTCCCTTCGGCCTTTTCAAACTTTTAAAGAACAGGAAAAAGATAAAAGGAATGAGAGCGGTGGTCTTTGGCGTTGTTCCCGAAGTTCAGCACACGGGTCTGGCTTATTTGCTTTATGACCAGCTGGAGAAAAATGCTTTGGCCCGGGGCTATGAATGGGCAGAAACATCCTGGCAACTGGAAGATAATGAAGCTATTAATAGATTTACCACTTCCATAGGTGGTAAAATATACAAAAAATACCGTATTTACGAAAAAAAGATTGTTTAAAAGGAGAAAAGGATGGAAGTGTATGAAGGTAAATTGCAGGCTAAAGGATATAAAATTGCCATTATCCTCAGCCGGTTTAATCAGTTCATTTCCGGACGTCTGCTGGAAGGTGCTTTAGAAGCTCTGAAAAAGCTGGGCGCCGAAGAAAAGGACTTAGCCATCTATAAAGTGCCCGGTTCTTTTGAAATACCTTTTCTGGCCAAGAAACTCGCGGCTAAAAAAGAGTTTAACGGAATATTGTGTCTGGGAGCTCTTATCCGGGGCGATACGCCTCACTTTGATTTCCTCAGTGCGGAAGTTACCAAAGGGCTGGCCCAGGTGGCTCTGGAAGAAGGGATACCGGTATCTTACGGTATACTGACCGTGGATACAGTAGAACAGGGCATAGAAAGGGCCGGCACCAAAGCCGGAAACAAGGGCTATGATGCGGCTTTTGCCCTGGTGGAAATGTTGAACCTGGTTGAAGAGGCTAGGCTCGACTGATAAGCCTGAAGAGAGAATTATGAAAATGGGAAAAAGAAGAAAAGCGCGGGAGTGTGCTTTACAAATTCTCTTTCAGCTGGAGTTTGCTGAAGGAGAACTGGAAAGCGTGCTCTCTGATTACTGGAAACACCAGAAACAGCCAGCGGAAGTAAAGGAGTATGCAGAATGGTTGGTGCGGGGCATACATGAACATCAGGCTGAAGTTGACGAGAAGATTCAGGAAGCTTCCAGAAACTGGCGGCTGGACAGAATGGCCAATGTAGACCGCAACGTCTTGCGCATTGCCGTTTTTGAAATGCTCTTTGAAAAGAATTTGGCCCCGCCCATTATCATCAATGAAGCCATCGAGGTGGCCAAAAAATTCTCCGGCCAGGAGGCCGGTGTTTTTGTCAACGGCATTCTGGATGGCGTCTATAAAAATCTGCAAAAACAGGTGACGGCCGGGTTTGAGGCCCGGACGGAAAAAACTGAAGGAAACACACAAAACCAAGCGGAAAATAAATCTGAAGAAGAGGTAAAAAAATGAGTGACCAAGAACGTCAGAAAGATTTTCGACTGGTCCAGGAAGATTTAAGCGACCAGGAAGTCATCAGGCTGGAAAAATGGAAAAAACTCCAGGAAAAAGGTCTGGAAGTTTTTCCCCATCGGGCGGAGATAACTCATGCCGTGCATGAAGTTATCAGTGAATATTCTTTTCTTAGCAAGGAAGAGCTAGAAGAGAAAAATATTGTGGTCAAGGTCCCAGGCCGGATTATTTCCGTCAGAAAAATGGGCCGGGCCACTTTCTTTCATATCGCTAATTTTCAGGACAAAATCCAGGTTTATCTGCGGGAAGATATCGTCGGAAAAGAAAATTATGAACTCTTTGACCTGCTGGACATCGGGGATATCATTCAGGTGAGCGGGAAGCTTTTCCGGACCAAAACGGGAGAGCTGACCATCCTGGCTGATAGCTACGTCTTTCTAGCCAAATCCTTTCATCCGCTTCCAGAAAAATGGCATGGGCTGCAGGATGTGGAACTCAGATACCGCAAACGTTATCTGGACCTGATCATGAACCCGGAATCCGGGGAAACTTTTCGGCTGAGAAGCCAGATGGTGGCCAAGATCAGAAGATTTTTTGATGAACGGGGCTTTATAGAAGTGGAAACGCCGATGATGCAGGTCATGCCCGGTGGTGCTCTGGCCAGGCCCTTCAAGACTTTTCACAATGCCCTGGGAATTGACCTTTACCTGAGGATAGCGCCTGAACTTTACCTGAAAAGGCTGGTAGTGGGCGGCATGGAGAAAGTTTATGAGATAAACCGGAATTTCCGCAACGAAGGAGTTGATTCTCAGCACAACCCCGAATTTACCATGCTGGAATTTTACCAGGCTTACATTGATTATCACCAGCTCATGGACCTCACCGAGGAACTTTTCCTTTACCTGGCGCGGGAATTACACGGGAAAGATGAAATTCCTTACGGCGAACATACCATCTCCTTCCGCCGGCCATGGAAACGGATTAAGTTCATGGAGGCCATCAGAGAGATGAGCGGTCTGGCGCCTTCCAGGTTTGAGGACCCGAAAAGTTTGATGGAGTTTGCTGCCACCCTGACTCCGGAAAAAAGGCCCTTGTCTTACGGTAAGGCTCTGGATGTTATTTTTGATAAACTGGTTAAAGAAAAAATCATCCAGCCTACTTTTATCATCAACCCCCCGAAAGAGATTTCTCCTCTGGCTAAATCCGACCGGGAAGTGCCTTCAGAAGCAGCCCGGTTTGAATTAATTGTGGCCGGGATGGAACTGGCCAACGCTTTTTCTGAGCTAACGGACCCCTTTGAGCAGAGAAAAAGGTTTGAAGAACAGGCGGCCATGCGTCAGACTGGTGATGAAGAATCCCACCTGGTGGACCTGGATTACGTGGAAGCCCTGGAGTACGGCCTGCCACCTACTGGAGGCGAAGGTATTGGCATTGACCGCCTGGCCATGATTTTTACCAACCAGAAATCCATCCGCGAAGTTATCCTCTTTCCGCTGTTAAAGCCGAGATGAAAGAAACCTGAGAGCTACCATGGGTTTTGAGCTGCTGATAGCCAGAAGATATCTCATAGCCAAGAGGAAACAGGCTTTTATTTCGGTCATCACCTTTGTTTCCATCCTGGGCGTGACCATCGGAGTTATGGCCCTGGTGATTGCGCTTTCTCTGATCACCGGTTTTCAGGAAGATGTGCAGGATAAAATTCTGGGGGCCACTTCTCACCTGATGATCTCTGACCTGTCCGGGGAAGGCTTGAAAGATTATAAAGCCCTGGCTCAGGAGGTAAAAAAAATTCCCGAAGTTGAAGCTGTTACTCCGGTGGTTTACAGCACAGTGCTCCTGACCAGCCAGGGGCGGAATGCGGGCGTTTTGCTAAAAGGGCTGGAAATTTCAGAAGAAGTTCAGGTAGCCAACTGGTTGAACAAACTTCAGGCTGGAAACCTTCCCTCAGGAGAGCATCAGGAAGAGATGCTTCTGGGTAAAGACCTGGCTGCTTCTCTGGGTGTCTCGGTTGGCGATGTGGTCACGGTGCTCATACCTTCAGGCAGGCTTACACCGGTTGGTGTTTTGCCGCGCTCCAAGAATTTCAAAATTTGTGGCCTTTTTAGTTCGGGGCTTTACGAGTTTGATTCTACCACGGCAGTCATCTCTCTGCCTTTGGCCCAGAAGCTCTTTAACCTGGGAGAAAGGATTTCCTACCTCCAGGTCAGGATAAAAGATATCTTCGCCGCCGACCGGGTGGCCGAAAAAATCCACCGCCTGGGTCGTCCAGGCATCTACGTGACCACCTGGATGGAACTTAACCGCTCGCTTTTTTCTGCCCTCAAGCTGGAAAAAACCCTTCTTTTTCTGACCATTTCTTTAATCGTTCTGGTGGCGGCTCTGAACATCATTGCCGGGCTGGTGCTCATGGTCATGGAGAAAACCAGAGACATCGGCATCCTGATGGCCATGGGAGCCACTTCCAGAAACATCAAAAGGATATTTTTATTACAGGGCACCATAATCGGAGTGGTAGGTACGGTTTTAGGGCTTGTCCTCGGGCTGCTATGGTGCTGGCTGGCCAACACTTTTAAGCTGATTAAAGTGCCGGTGGACATTTACCAGATTTCTTACGTTCCCTTTCACCCTCGGGTGCTGGACCTGACGCTGGTGGTGCTGGTGACTCTGGGGATAACATTTATTTCCACCCTCTTTCCCTCCCGAAGAGCGGCTAAAATAGACCCGGTTATGGCTTTAAAATATGAATGAAAAAAAGGGATTAAATTAATGACCGGAGATAGAGTAATTGTCAGAGCCATAAACCTGGGCAAATCTTATCCTTTGCCCGACGGTGGCTGGCTTAACGTGTTTTCTGGTCTTAACCTTGAGCTTAAAGCCGGGGAGCTGGTGGCCATCATGGGTGTTTCCGGAGTGGGGAAGACAACGCTGCTGAACATTATCGGAGGACTAGACCGGCCGACAGAAGGCCAGGTTTTTTTTGACGGCGAGAACCTGATGGAGAAAAAAGAAGAGGAAGTGGCTTGGATCAGGAACAGGAAAATTGGTTTTGTTTTTCAGTTTTACCATCTCCTGCCCGAGTTTTCTGCTCTGGAAAACGTGGCCATGCCCTTGCTCATCTCCGGTATGGAAAAAGAAAAGGCTCTGTTGAGGGCTGAGGCCGCCCTCCAGGAAGTGGGCATGGAAGCCAGGAAGAACTCCCGACCGGCCCAGCTTTCAGGAGGAGAGCAGCAGAGAGTGGCGGTGGCCAGAGCCCTGGTCAACCAGCCCGAGCTTCTCCTGGCCGATGAACCCACGGGTAACCTGGACTGGAAGACCGGGGAGATGATTCTCCAGCTGATAGCTGAATTGCACCGGAAAAAAGGGCTCACTTCCATCATTGTAACCCATAATGAAAAGATAGCGCGTTATTGTCACAAGACCTTCCTGCTGGAGGCCGGTCAATTGAAACTTTTTGAAGGTTCTGAAGGTTAATTTGTTTGTGATAATCATCAAATACTTGATAAAATCGCCGGTAATTTTGAAAAAAGAGAGACAATGTGGTATAAGTTTATTCCCATGAAACGTATTTTGCTGGTATCTATTTTACTTCTTCTAAGCGGCACTCTTCTGGCTCAAGAGGTGGTGGATAAGATTGAAGTCATTGGAAATGACCGGATTTCTCGAGACACCATCATCTATTATCTTTCCTCGCGGGAAGGGGATTATTACAACGAAGCTCTCCTCAAGAAAGATTTCCGGGTTCTCTGGTCCACCGGTTTTTTTGCTGACCTCAGGATAGAGGCCGAAGACGGAACCCGGGGCAAAATCATTAAAATTTATGTGGAAGAAAACCCGGTCATCAAGAACGTGATTTTTAAAACCGGGAAAAAAGTTAAGCAAAACGATATTGTTAACAAACTCAAAGAGAAGGACGAGTACATAGCGGCGCATTCTTATTACAGCCCGGATAAGATACAAAAGGCTAAGAAGACTATCAAAGAATTACTGGAAGAAAAAGGTTTACAGGCGGCCCGGATTGACACTGACCTGGTCAGAAAGGGCAAAAATGAAGTGGACCTGATTTTCCGGATTGATGAAGGGCCCAAGCTCAGGGTGGGTGAGGTCGTTTTTGTCGGGCGGACGAAAATTCCCAGCTCTTTTCTCCAGGAAGCAATGAAGGAAAATCGACCTTACAATTTTTTTAACTGGGTGGCGGGCAAGGATGTTTTCAAGAGGAATAAACTGGAAGAGGATGTGGAGGCGATCAAGAAGAAGCTGCAGGAGTTTGGCTACATGGAAGCTTCTGTCGGGGAGCCGAGGATTGAAGAAATAACGGCCAAGGGACCTCTGTTTAAAAAGCAGAAGATGATCAGGCTGGTCATCCCGGTAGAACCCGGCTATGTTTACCGGACAGGCGAAATCAAGGTAGAAGGCAACAAGTTCTTTAAGACCCAGTACGTGCTCAGCCAGGTTAAGTTGAAGCCTGGGGAAATTTACAGCATCAAAAAAAGAGAAAAAACCGTAGAGTCTCTGGGTGAAGCCTACCGGAACTTTGCTTTTGTTTATGCCCAGATTATTCCGGTAGAAAGCCTGGATCCCAAGAATAAAGTAGTTAACGTGACCTTTAACATTAACGAAGGCGAAGTTGCTTACTTAAGAAGGCTGAATTTCGTCGGCAACACCTTTACCAAGGACAAAGTTTTACGCCGGGAAATGCTTTTGCGAGAAGGTGACCGCTTCAGCCTGGCCATGTTTAAAGATAGTATCCTCCGCATTAAACAGCTTGGCCTGGTGGATGTGGAAAAAGAACCGGATATAAAACCAGACCCGGAACAGCCGACGCAGATAGATGTTAACATCAACGTCAAGGAACTGCAGAGAAATAACCTGCAGTTCACGGCGGGTTATAGTGGTTACGAAGGTACTTTTGTGGCCTTTAGCTATTCCACGGTCAATTTCCTGGGGGCGGGGGAAACGCTGGATTTGACCTTACAGCACGGCAAGAGAGTTAAAAACTACAGTTTCGGTCTTACTGAACCTTATGTTTTTGATAAACCCATGACCCTGGGATTTAACATTTTTGACCGCAAGGTCAACATCCCTTATCTGTACAATCAGCTGGCTAAAGGCATTAGCCTTATCTACGGAACAAGGATTTATGGTTACTGGCGCTTTAATCTGACCTATTCTTACCAGAACACGACTCTAGAATTACCTTCTTACCAGACCACCGAAGGGACCCAGTATATATACAACCCTTATTTTTATCCCGGCAAGTATTTTGTCTCCGCCGTGGAACCAGTTATTTATCGTTCCACTATAGATAGTCCGTTGACTCCAACCCGCGGCACCATGTACCAGGCAGCCGTCAAATTTGCCGGGTCTTTCCTGGGTGGAGACGTTCATCTCATCCGGCCGAGGCTGGAATTCTCTCATTTTCAGCCCTTTATTTCCAACCATGTACTTGGCTTTCATGTTGAATATCAGTACATCAAACCGCTAAAAAACAAGCCAGTTCCTTACTGGGAAAGATTCTTCCTGGGTGGCGAGCAGTCCATCAGAGGGTATGAGTTTTTCACCATCGGACCGAGGGACGCCAATAACATCCTGATAGGCGGGGAGAAATCTCTGGTGGCTAATTTTGAGTATATCGTGCCCGTTGGCGGTCAGTTGTTTTTCATTCTCTTCCATGACCGGGGAAATGCGCTTCTGCCTTCTCAGAAGTTCAACTTAAAAGATATGTATACTTCAACTGGTCTGGAAATAAGGGTTTTTGTGCCAGCCCTGAGAGTTCCTTTCCGGCTGATCTTTTCTTACAACAACCGGAAGATATACGCGGATGACTCAAACTTTGCCTTCCGCTTTGCCATCGGGACTACTTTTTAGGTGAAGGGCATCTTTATTATTTGGACAGAAAAGTGTAAAATTAGAAACTCATAATTTTATAGGAGGAATAGGATATGCAAAAAAGACTGATGACCATGGTTTTACTGGCTGCGGTCATGGTAGTGATGTGCAGCCTGCTGGTTCAGGCGCAGACCATCAAAGTGGGTGTTGTTAATTCTCAAGAAATCCTGGAAAAATCTATTGAAGGTAAAAAGGCTATCGCCCAGCTGGAAGAAAAAAACAGAAAGACCCAGCAGGACCTGGCCAAGCTGGATGACCAGATCAGACAGCTGGAAACCAAGCTGAACACCCAGGGGCTGACTATGACTCAGGAAGCGGTTATTTCTTTAAGTGCCGACCTGGACCGCAAGAGAACCGAAAGACAGAGAATGGCGGAAGATGCCACCAAGGACATGCAGGAACTCCAGCAGAGGCTGTATCTCAAGATTCAAAATGAGGTCATGCCGATTATCAATAAGCTGGGGCAGGAAAAAGGTTTAGATCTCATCCTGGACCTGAGGGCGAGCGGAGTTCTTTATTTTAATCCGGTGGTGGACTTAACTTCTGAAGTAATCAGAAGGTACGACGCCACCAAAACCCCGGCCAAATAAGAACTGAAAACACCTGAACTAACATGAAGTCCGAACAAATCGAGAAATGGTTGCCGCACCGGTTTCCATTTCTTCTGGTGGACCGGGTTCTGGAATTGAAGCCAGGAGAAAGTATTCTGGCGCTGAAGAATGTTACTTATAACGAGCCATTTTTTACTGGGCATTTTCCAGAACGCAAAATAATGCCCGGAGTGCTGATTGTGGAAGCTTTGGCTCAGGCGGGTGGCATTCTCCTCTGGCATTCGGTGGAGAACCCGGAATCGGTTTTCGTAGTCCTCAGTAAGATTGAGGAAGCTAAATTCCGCAAATCAGTTATCCCCGGTGACCAGCTCAAGCTTTACGCCAGGCTGGTGAAACTAAAGGCCACGTTCTGTGTCATGGATACAAAGGCCATGGTGGGAGATGAAGTAGTGGCTGAAGCCAGGCTGGTAGCCGGTGTTTTGAAAAAAGATGAGCTGGATGAGAAAAGTTAATTCTCATCCAGCTCTTTTTCTCTTTTCTTGATTTACCCAGCCCTTACTGTTAGAAAGAGAAGTTCACCTTGCTCTTTCCAATACTTTTCCGCTTATTTAAGCACAAACAGGGAATCGTCCAGCCCGGTGTTGAAGACGATTTCGCTGATGGTCATCTTCATCTGCTCTATACCTGACTGTAATGCAGTTATAGAGAAAGGAGCTATGATTTTGCCCACTTTTCGGTAATCTGAGAAAATGGTTTCGGTTTCCACTTCGGTTCCGGTAGCTCCCAGGGATTTGCCTTTTTGCTTGTAAATAAGGTAGGTAGCAGCATCAATATAAATGGTGACCAGGTCACCATCCTGGAATTTCTGTTCCAGCACCAGGTATTTCTTACCGTCAATGGTTTCTTCGCCTTTATACGCATAGGTGATGCCATATTTTTCTGGGTGAAGAGTGGCATCATTGCCCAGAGCCTGCCGTCTGAAAGTTTTGGCCTGGTCGGCTGGGAGTTCTATGATTTCACCGCTCTGAGGGTTAGTCATCATGGCTTTTTGGCCATCATAAACCTGGACCATGTTCATGCCCATTATTTCCATTTCCATACGAAATTTGTCCGGTTCTTTCTGGTACATAGTAAAGGGTGCATTCATACCATACTGGATGATCTCCATATTTCCAGTCATTCTTGTATCTTTGATTTCAGCCAGGGCTTCTCTACCGCCTAAAGCCTGGATCATTTTTTCCAGGATCTCCTTTTCTGCCTGGGCTCGGACTGGAAGCTGAAAAAGAACGGACAGGAAAATAATCAACATTATCCCCGTTAAAATTTTTCTTTTCATTTTTTCCTCCCTTAACAGATTACATCTTTATTCTAAATAAAAGATACGAAAAATAGAAGGAAAAGTTTTTGACCCAGGCCGGGGGGTGATAAAGCTGGTGGAAAATCATCTTTAAGGGGTATTGCTTTTTACTCCATTTCACCTTATTTTATTATTAAATTTCATAACAAGGCGTAAGATGATCTGGCAAAACTTAGAGGATGGGTATAAAAGTATCTTCAACACTATACCCAACCCGGCTGTGGTCCTGGACCTGGATGGCCGCCTAGAGGCCATTAACGACGCCTGTTTTGAGTATTTCCAGACTCAACTTCCGCCTTCCTTGATTTATGGCGAAAAAATTGCTCTGGATAAGGTATTTCCCTGGCTGAATAATGAACTGAACTATTTTCTTTCTGTCAACAATCGTCAGTTGACCCTGGAAAAGGAAGTGGAAACTTTCCGGGGAAAAGTTGTTTTTCAGATCATCCTGAAAAAAATCCTGGATCCCTTTGACCAGCACATCAACACCCTGATTCTGATGAACGATATTACTTCCATAAAAGAAGCCGAGAAGAAAGTGAGCCGGGCCCGGGATTTTTACCTGACTCTTTTTGAAGAATTTCCCGCCATGATCTGGAGAGCCGACCCGTCTGGCCGTTTTAACTATTTTAACCGCGCCTGGTTAGCCTTTACTGGCCGCTCCTTGGAAGAGGAAAAGGACCTGGGCTGGCTGGCTGGCGTGCCCCAGGCCGACCAGGAAAGGTTTTTGAAAGTTTACGGCACTGCCCTGGCAGAACGCAAGGCCTTTGAGATTGAGTTCCGACTGAAAAGATATGACCAACAATGGCGCTGGGTTTTGTGCGTTGGTCGTCCGTTCTCTGGCTTAGAGGACGAGTTTGCCGGTTTTATCGGTTCCTGTTACGACATTACCGAGAGAAAAATGCAGGAAGAAAAGCTGGCGGAGCTGGCCATGCACGACCCTCTGACCGGGCTGCCCAACCGTCGCATGCTGGAAGTAATCCTGCCTCGTTTGATTGAAGAGACGGAACTGGGCAAAACCAGTGCCCTGTTCTTTATTGACCTGGATAATTTTAAAGAGGTTAATGATAATTTCGGGCATCAGGTGGGGGACGAATTATTAATAGAACTCGGTCGCTGGTTGAAGAAGCAGCTCCGGGAAGGGGATTTGCTGGTCCGTCTGGGCGGTGATGAGTTTGCCATTCTGCTAGATGGTCTGGCTCTTAAAGAAGCGGAAAATATAGCCAGAAGGTTGCTGGAGTACACGGCCAATCATCAATTCATAATTCGGTCAAACGTTTTTAAAGTAAATTTCAGCATGGGTGTAGCTTTGATTACTGATAAAACTGAGGCCGAGCAAATCATTGCCCGGGCTGACCAGGCCATGTACCAGGCCAAGGTCCAGGGGGGAAACCGCTACTTGATCTCGGTAGTCTCATAATTTTGTGTTTCTTGAAGAAGAGATGCTGGTGGCGTGAATTCTAAGGTAGTAAAATATTTTCAGCAAGTTGTGACCTTTTATCATAGAAAAAAAATGTTTTTATTCAGGGCAAAAGTTCAGGCCAGGGAAAAGGTCCGGGTTTTATCTTTTTTCTTAATTTTTTTGTTTTTGTTTTCCGGGGTCAGTGGTCTGGCTTTTTCAAGGATAAGACCGGCCCTCAGGTTCGGAGTGGGGAGAGCAGATTTATTCGGAGCCGATTGTTACCGGCTGGAATGGAAGACAGTTTTAAGCGGGGGCCTGACGGCCGAAATAAACGTCTGGAAAAAGCTCAACCTGGAAAGTGGCGTATTGTTTATGCCAGGCGGAGCCATCTACAGGTCAGAAGACGAGGAAACCGGATATCAGGAGACTGTTTCGCTGGATTATCTGGCCATTCCTTTACTGGCCAAATTTCATTTCTGGCAGAATAAAAACCTCGCTGCTTACCTGGCTGCCGGGCCAGCAGTCCTATTGAATGTGGGAGCCAGGCTGGAAGTGATTTCTGCGGGCCAAAAATACTCGGTTAAGCTTGATAATCTCCAAGGCCAGGAGCTGAGTTTTAACCTGGCCGCCGGAGCCGAAATGAAAACTGGGGCAGGTTTTTTCCTGGTGGAGCTGGCTTACAGCCAGGGGACAAATTCTATTTCTCGAGAACCTGAAGAAGAGTTGAAAAACCGGAGAGTTTTCTGTTTTCTGGGGTTCAGGTTTTAGGTTTTGGCCATTATTTCTTGCTTTTTCTTGTTCTGCTTTTTTTTATTTCCCTGACATGACCGGTCGACTGCGGTAAAATTCCACCCGGATTCGGTCGTTAGCTTCTTCCTCAATCACGGCCAGTTTGAAGTTTCCCTGAGAAAGGTATTTAGCATGAGCCCGCAGGTAAACCAGGCCCTGCTCGCACAAGAATTGTAACCAGGACCCGGTAGCTGTTTCATCCATGACTTCTGGAGTTTCTTCCAGCCAGGTCATCTGGTTTCTCGGCGTCAACCTTGTTTCCTGGGAAGATTGTCTTCTGGCAAACAGGGTCAGCCCGTCGTATATTTCTAAAGGCGAAACGAAAGGAGACCATCTTTTAGCCCAGCGTTCGTAGCGGCGGTAAAGCCGCCGGTTGGTTTCCTTTATTCTGGGGTCAGCATTCATTTCCTGGATGAGGGTTTTTTTCAGTTCCTCAGCTGCCGTTTTGTAGGGCCCAAAAACATCCAGGTTTACCTGGCGCAGGTAAGCAAACCAGCCCTTTGGTATCCAGTAGTCACGGAAAAGGTAAGGGGAATAACCGGAGAAAAGCTGCACCCATTCATGAGATGGATAACCATGAAGGTTTAAAAAGATATCAGGCTGCCAGTCTTTCATTATCTGAGCCCGGACCCTGGCTTCTGGAAGTAAGGGCTGGCTCAGGCCTACCTGATAACCGATATCCACGCCCAGGGCACTGTAACGTCCGGCGTGTAACGAATGGAAGGGTTCATTTTTCATCAACTCCAGGGCCAGCCGGGCACCATCCGGGTTTTCCAGAGGTTCAATCACCACGTTTATTTTTTTCAGTAACTGCTGATAATTGAAATCACGTCCGAGGAGTTCAGCAAATTTCAGAGAATAATTAGTGGAAGAGACTTCGTTGGCATGCTGCCGGGCCAGCAGGTAAAGAACCGGCTTGAAGGTTATCAGCCTGGGCCGGGAGATGTATTTTCCCGCGGGCAGGTAAGCTTCAATGACCGGGACTGGCTGCCCTTCAAAAGAACGGCCGGCCTCGTAAGGATGAAGCGCCGGATATTTTTTCAGGGATAAGGCCAGTTTCCAGCATTCTTCCGGGCTTAAGAGGCGGTCGGTGGGCACCGGTAAATCAGAAACAGCCGCAGGTTCTTTCTCCTTCACCGGCAAAACGTTGATGGTTTTTTCTACAAATAAATTCTGGTGGACAATTTTTATCCTGATTTTTTCCACTCCAGGGTAACTAAAAGCTTCCTGCTCTACCCGGCTGTCTTGCAGCTCGGTGAACCTGTCCAGCAGGTCAGAGAGAAGTTTGTAATCCGCCTCATTTTCCAGCTGAACTTCCAGTCCGACTGAGTCCAGCACATCCCGGCTGGCATTATAGACCAGTTCGTTAAGTCTCAGGCTTTTAGACTTGAGGGGTTTGAATTCAAAGGTTTGCTGGGCAGGCGGCTGGTCGGCTACCTGCCATTTTATGGTCATAACCGGCTTTAAAGAAGAGAAATCTTCCAGTCGGAGTCTGATTTCCGGCTGGCCTCCTTCTCTGGTGTGGATGAGGGGAAAAACATTTCCAGGCGCCGAGGAACGGGAGGCATCTTCTGGCAACTCTACCTCTTCACCGGGAAACTTGGTCAGGCCTCTTAAAAAATCAAGCGTGTCAAAGTAGAGTTCATCGTGCAGGGCTTCGGGAGAGCTGATGATTTCTTCATCCAGCCCCAACCGGAAATCCGGTTCACTGAGCCAGAGCTCAGCCGTGAGCTTTTTAAAATATGGCTGCCGGGCAAAAGTTGGTTCAAAACCAGTCTTCTTCAGGATAAAATCGCGCAGAGGTTTTAACCCTTCTTCCTGGTAAAAATCCCAGATTTTTTCTAAATCAGTAGCCAGAGAAGTGTCCCAGATGGTTTTCTGTCCTTGGGCTACTTTCAGCCAGCCAGTGTTGATGAGGACCGTGCCCCAGTCGGGCATGACTTTGAGGTAAGGTATTTCTCTGGTTCGGGGAGAAAAGGATTCATGAAGCAGAATGTTGTTTTTTTCATCAAAGGCGTAAACTTCGTAGATGGGTTCGGCGGTGGGTTTAATCTCCAAATCAATTTTCTCCAGGGGCAGGTTAAGTTCCTGAGAAATAACTTCATCAACCGGGTAAAGCTCCTGCAGCCAGCGGTGCGGGTCTTGATAAAATCTTTTGAGCTGTTCTGTCGGGTTATCCTTAAACTCTGAACAACGAATCAAAATTCTTTGTACAGGCCGGTTTTTTAAAGAGGGAACTATTTTTTCCGTCAGCCAGAAAAAGCCCGGCTTATAGGCGGAGAGGACTTCAACTTCACCGGTCAGATTTTTTTCCAGAAGAAGCTTTTCTACGGCTTTTTTAACCTGAGCTCTCACGGCTGGAGATTCACTCAACCCCAGGCTTATCTTCAGAGGACCGGCCTCGGCTGTGACCGCAGGCAAGACTTTATTCTGGATAATTTCCAGAGCGTCATCTACTTCCCAGGTCAGAGTTTTTTCTTTTTGGAATATTTCTTTACTCTCCCGACCGGGCTTGATGGTCAGTTGAATCTTTTCTGAGTTAAAGTTTGTTTTGAGATACTTTTGCAGGTAGGTCTGATACTCTGTCTCTACTGAGGGAAGGAAGATTTCCACTTCCAGGTCTTCCAGAGCCTGGTTTTTCAATTTCTGCGCGGTTTCTTCCAGTTTTTTCAGAAAAAAAGCTCCAGCCGCACCCTTTTCCCCGCTGAGGAATTTGTAGACATCGTCTTTAATCCAGGAAAGCTCAGGTTGCCCCTTGGCAAAATCTGTTAGATAGGGGAAACGCTGGCCCAGATACTCCAGAGTTTTTTCCAGTCCGGCTGGATTCGGGGCATAAACTACCGTCAGGTCAGAGGGACCGAGCCCAGAAGGAATAACTTTTATAAGTCCCTGGTATGATTCCAGGGCCGGGAGTTTCAGCTGGCCATTCTTCATCAGCTCCCGGGTGAAGAGGTTATTCCCGACCAGAAAAGGAGCAGCTAAAACTTTTGGATTCTCAACTTCAGTGTCAAAGATAATGATGGGGAAAGAGCAGCCGGTGGTTTCCAGTGTTAGCCGGCTGGTGAGGCTGGCCAGGCTCGTACCCCCGAAATCCTTCGGTATGACCACGTAGGCCTCCAGGTCATCGTTCAGACCATCCTGGTTGCGGTCAGCATAGACTCCTTTGGCCGTGAAAAGTTCGGTCAGGTCAAACTGTTTTCCTTTTTCCGGTGCCCGCCGGAATTCTTTAAAAGTCGGGGTTAGCAGTCTTTTAGAACTGCCGGGCCTGGGGAGCAGAACTTTATCCTGTTGACTGCCAGCAATCAGGTTAAGTTCAATTTCCGCGCAGCCGGGATAGGCCAGGAGGTCGGTTTTCTGTCCCCGGGCTCTTAACCCAGAGAGCAGCCGGAGTGAGCTCAGGGCTTTCTGCTGGTCGTCACGGTCAGAAAAATAGACTTCCACGCTCATCCGGGAAATTTCACCGTTGTTTTTAAAATTCAGACTGTTCAACCCGGCTGGTATCAGGTCTGTAGGCGGGAAAGTGTAGAGCAGACTTTTAACCACTATTTTAGGAAACTTTACTCCTGCTTCAGTCAGAAAATTATTAAGGTCTTCTTCAAACTTCAGAAAAGTATAGCCAGATTCCCGTCCCCATACTTCCCAGAAATAGGGCCAGCGTAAAAAATAGGCCCGGCCGGTTTGCAACAGAGTTTCTTCCGAGCCGGCGAGGAGTAAAAGGCCCTGATTTCCCTGGTAGGAAAAAGACAAAATCATCCCCTGATTCGGCTTAAGGGCAGCAGGGTCTATTTTTTTATCCTTAAGAATTTTTTTGCTCAGATTAAGGTTGGGGCCGAGGAGTACGGGGTTGCTTACAGCGGAAAAGTTTTTAATTTCCGATTCTTTTTTAATCAGGTCAAAAAAGAGAGACAAGCTTTCCAGGTTAGCCCGGGCCACCAGTTCTGAAGCCAGCGAAATCTCCTCCGCCGTGGGGTTATCCGGAATGATGACGGTAAAGTCCAGCTTGTCCACCAGCCCATCTCCATCGCTATCCAGCAGAAATTTCCCCGGCTGGTATAAACGGGAAAGGCTGAAGACCTGAGCCTGTGTTGACTGGACGACAGCCAGAATTAATATTCCGATGAAGGCCAAAATTATTCGTTGATTCTTCTTTTTCATGGCTTTATTTTACCATTAGTTTCAGCTTGGATTAAGTTAAATCAGGCTAACGATGTGGTAGAAAAGTTGTAGAAAATATGATAAACGGGCAAAAGACGTAATTTCTGGGTTTGTTGGTTTTGTGGGTAGAGACAAATTTTTTGCTTGTAATTTTCCGGCCGGCTCTGGATAATAGAAGTGTAACAAGGAAAAGAAGCGGGCGGCGAGGCCGTTTTTAGTCTGACCCGGCAGAGGCCCGGGCCGCGGGTGAGTTTTTTAATCAATTTTGCCTGGCGAAAATAACTAAGTCCTCATTCAGGAGGTTATAAGAAAATGAAAAAAGACATGGGCCGGTTATTAATCATAATTTGGGGTTTGTTCTCGTTCAGCCCTCTTTTCAGCCAGAGCAAAATGCCTCCCCGTTTTTCTGTACTTTCACCTGATAAAAGAGTGGAACTGGTGGTGGAACTGAAAAATCAGGTTACCTATTCTGTTTACTTTAACCAGAAATTGATTGTCAGTCCTTCACCCATTTCCCTGACCATAAACGATGGGGTCGTTTTGGGCAAGAGAGTAGTTTTAGAAAGCCAGAGCCAGAAAAAAGTGGATGAAAAAATCAGCCCGGTTGTTAGAGAAAAGAGAGCCACCATCAGAGATAATTATGAGGAACTCAGACTTCAGTTCAGGGGAAATTATGGCCTGATCTTCAGGGTCTATAATGACGGTGTAGCCTACAGATTTTATACTGGCTATCGGGTGCCGATTAAAGTCAGGTCTGAAGAAGCTACTTTTAATTTTCCTGATAACTACTATGTTTATTTTCCCTTCACCCAGAGTCTGCATACTTCTTTTGAGAGCAATTACACTTATTTGCCTTTGAAAGACATCGGACCAGAGCGTTTTGGTTTTGCTCCAGTAGTGGTGGATATAACTGGAGGTCCAAAAGTTGCCATCACGGATGTGGCGGTGGATGATTATCCCGGGATGTTTCTAAGAGCCAGCCCTCAGGGACAACCGGGCCTGGTGGGGTATTTTGCTCCTTTTCCGCTGGAAGAAAAGTTGCGGGAAAAAAGCGACCGGGAACTGGAAGTGGTCACAGCCGCAGATTACCTGGCGGAAACAAAAGGTGGCCGGGAATTTCCCTGGCGCCTGTTGGTCATCGCTGAAAAGGATGCTGATTTGATAGCTACTGATATTGTTTACCGGCTTTCTCCGCCTCTGGAACTGAAGGATACTTCCTGGATAAAACCTGGTCGGGTAGCCTGGGACTGGTGGAATGCTAATAATATTTTTGGCGTTAACTTCAAGTCGGGCCTCAACACTGACACTTATAAGTATTACATTGATTTTGCTTCCAGGTGCGGGATTGAGTACATCATCTTAGATGAAGGCTGGTCAGACCCGGCTGACCTGTTTAAGATCAACCCAGAGATAAACCTGGAAGAACTGGTAAAGTACGGGCAGCAGAAAAACGTGGGATTGATTCTCTGGTGTGTCTGGTACACGCTTGACCGGCAGATGGAGGCGGCCCTGGATTATTTTCAGCGCCTGGGAGTCAAGGGAATAAAAGTGGACTTTATGGACCGCGACGACCAGAAAATGGTCAATTTTTACCGGCGATGCGCGGCCGCGGCCGCCAGAAGAAAATTAATAGTAGATTTCCATGGAGCCCACAAACCAGTAGGCCTGCGCCGGGCTTTCCCCAACATCCTGACCAAAGAAGGCGTCATGGGCCTGGAGTACAGCAAGTGGACAAACACCGTGACTCCCGAACATGACCTGTTGCTGCCTTTTATCCGCATGCTGGCCGGGCCGATGGATTTTACTCCCGGAGCCATGCGCAACGCCCAGGAAAAACAATTCCGACCGGTCTTTGACCAGCCCATGAGCCAGGGCACCAGGTGTCATCAGCTGGCCATGTACGTGGTTTATGAATCACCTCTGCAAATGCTGTGTGATTCTCCCTCAGTCTACCTTAGAGAACCGGACATGATGGATTATCTGAGTCAGGTACCCACGGTCTGGGATGAAACCAGAGTCCTGCAAGCCAGGATAGGTGATTATGTGGTGGTGGCCCGGAAAAACGGTAACAAATGGTACCTGGGAGCCATGACCGACTGGACCGCTCGGGAGCTGGAGGTCAAGCTGGATTTTCTGGAGCCCGGCCGAAACTGGAAAGCAGAAATCTGGCAGGATGGGGTCAACGCCAGCCGTTGGGCCAGCGATTATCTGCGCTCTAGCCTCCGGGTTACCCCGGGCCAGTCTTTAAAGCTTTCTCTGGCGCCGGGGGGTGGGGCAGCCATAATTTTCACCCCTGAACCTTGAGGTGTTACGATTTATGAATTTTGTAACACTGAAGGCTGGCCGCTTAATTAGATAAATAAAAGGAAGAAGGCTTAATCAGCCAGGCGGCTAACGACCGTCCGGGTTAGCCTTGTCGGCCAGAGCACCCGGCTTTCGGACCTTGACATTTTCCAGTGGTTGGGGTAAATTGTACTCAGCCAAGGGAACATAACCTAATGGGTTGTTTATAAATTAATACTATATATTGAGGTAAACTCAGTGATTGAATCAGACCAATTAACATCCGAACCCCCTTCTATCTCCTCTATTCTGGCAACTTTATAACCAGGAATAAATTTTAACTTCAAGTATGGACAAATGAGAACTATAAAATATTTTGCTGGTATATTTCTGGCTCTTTTTTTGCTGGTAGCCAGTCCGCCGGAATTTGGCCGGGAAAATCAATTTTTCCATGGTTATCTTATCCCCAGGCCAGTCGTCAGAGTTGGGCTTTTAAGCAACCTGAAGCAGGCTTCTATTACTTCTTCTTCAGGCATGAATATTTACGAAATTGGCCGTGGCTACCGCTTGCTGGCGGAGGAAGCCAGCGAGGTGATGGTAAAAGTCCAGAAAGAAATCCTGACCGAAAAATTCACCTTGATTTTAGCTCAGGTTCAGAACCGGTCTGAAGCTGAAGTTCTGGCCAGTGACCTGCAGGGAAAATTGGCCGGGCCTGTCACCCTGGAAGAAAAGAACCTCGGTGCTGGCAATTTTTATCTGATTAAATACGGCGAATTCCTTACCCGTGGTCAGGCGCTATCTTTCATCCATGAACTGGAAAAAACAGGGCTCAAAGATATCTGGATTCAAAGAGAAACGGTCAGCTTCCCTGAACCCGGGCAGTTGATACTTCAAATTGACCACCGGCTGGTTACTCTCAGCGGCGAGAGTGATGTTTATTTTATCCCTGGTTCACAGCAGAGTTATTTGAGCCTTGATAATAAGCCATACCGGGGAATTTTTGTCTTGAAAAGAAATGGCCAGGGGCTGTCTCTGGTGAACATTCTTAACCTGGAAGATTATTTAAAGGGGGTGGTGCCCCTGGAACTTTCACCCGTGACTTTTAATTCCCTGGAAGCACTCAAGGCTCAAGCGGTGGCGGCCAGAACTTATGCCCTGAAAAACATTGCCCGCAACCAGCAGCTGGATTTTGACCTGACCGATACCCAGAGTTCTCAGGTTTATGGAGGTATGTCCGTTGAGCATCCTTTGAGTAACCGGGCGGTGGAAGAGACAGCGGGTGAAGTCATCGTTTATCGGGGAGAGCTGATTGATGCCCTGTACACTAGTACCTGCGGCGGGATGACCGAAGATTCGGAAAATGTTTTTTCCGGAAAGCCCTTGCCCTACCTCAGAGCGGCTAGCTGTTTTTATGAAAAACAGACCGAATGGAGCCTGGCCACAGCCCTGGAATATCCTTCCGTCCAGATAAAAGGCCGTGACCTTCTACCTGAAGTGGCTCCGATTCTGGCTCTAAATATTTACCCGCTGAATGTCAACCTAGACTATGACCAGCCCGTGAAACCGGAAGAAATTATTTCTTCTCTGGAAAAAATTCTGAGCTTTAGAAAATTGAACCAGGGACAAATCAAGGCCGAACTTCTGGCCGGCGAGGAAAACGTTAATTTTAGAAAGCTGGCCAGGCTGCTGGTGGAGTTTTTTGGCTGGCAGGAAAAAAGCGCTCATTTTATCCTGGACAGTGAAGTGCGCTTCATCCTGGAGAATTCGCCGAACCGGACTGAACTGAAGGATGGGGAAGCGCGGATGCTGGCTTATCTTCTGCAGGCCGGAATCTTTCCCAGTTACCTCAGAGAAGAAAACCTCAACCGGCCGGTGACCAGAGCGGAATTTATTTATATTCTTAGAAAATCTCTTTCTTGGCTTGATGATTATTTTCACGAAGGAACCTTTCTGACGCAAAAGGGACAACTTCTGGAAGTCCAGGAAAAAGCAGAAAAAAGATTGCTGAAATTATCTGATAAACCTCTTCTACTCCGTCGGCTGGAAGAGGGTCGTTTGGTGGCCCGCCAGTTGATCCTGGTAGGCGGAGAAAATGTCAGATGGCTGGAGGTGGCGGGGCAGGTGATGCTTTTGGAAGTAATCTATCCGCCCAACTCCAACGTCCTGGACCGTAATTCGCGCTTCAACCGCTGGATGGTCAGGGTTTCAAGAGCTGAGCTGGAAAAGAGCCTTCTGCGCTATTATCCCAAGCTTGGCCGGTTGGTAGACATAAAAGTGCTGAGAAGAGGACGTTCTAATCGTGTGGTGGAGTTACAGGTCCTGGGCACAAATCAAACCGTGACCGTCTTCGGGCTGCGGATAAAATGGGTGCTTAACCTCCGGGATACGCTGTTTTTTGTTGACCGGGAATTCGGGCCGGATGGAGGCATTTCATATTTTATTTTCACCGGTCGGGGCTGGGGCCATGGAGTTGGCCTCTGTCAGGTTGGAGCCTATGGTATGGGCATAGCAGGAGCCACGTATAAAGAGATACTTGCTCATTATTACCGGAATACAAAGGTGGAAAAGATTCAAGAGAAAGGTTCGGGTTCATGAATAAAAGCCCGGAGCATCCCGGCAAAAACTAAAATTTGTCTGATTCTTTTGTGTTTCTTCTCAGGGCCGCGATTTTATGCCAAAAATTTGTTTTTGGGCAAGATATAACCCGGCTTCTTTTCTGAAGCTGGGAAAATTTCTGGTTTTAAAAAGCATTTTTCTTCAGATACTTTAAAAAACCCATTTTTTTAAACCATAGTCCGTAGCGTCTGATAAACCTGGTTTCTTTGAACCAGAGAGGGCATTTTTTAGTTGACAGCCTTCTAAATTAAAAGTAAAAAGAAACTTCTAGTGCTTAGGATTTTGACCTGAAATTATTTTTGGGAGAGAAAATCACTGATGAGTTACTGGCAGGCTATTTTCCTGGGAATCTTACAGGGTGTGGGGGAGTTTTTACCCATTTCCAGCTCCGCCCATCTGGCTGTCTTCCCTTATCTTTTTAACTGGAGTTATCAGGGACTTTCCTATGATGTCATGCTCCATTTAGGAACACTGCTGGCTGTGCTTTCAGTCTTCTGGAAAGACTGGCTAAAAATCATCAAACAGGGTTTGACTCAGCCTTCTTCTGACGACGGCAAACTTCTCTGGTACCTAGCCCTGGCTTCAGTACCGGGGGCGGTGGCGGGTTATCTGCTGGAGGATAAAGCAGAGACTGTTTTTCGGGAACCCTGGGTTATAGGTTTAAGCCTGCTGCTTTTTTCTGTTTTGATTTTTCTGGCTGACCGGAAAGCAGCTAACCAGAAAGCTCTGCCGGAAATAACCTGGAAGCATGCTCTGCTGATTGGACTGGCGCAGAGCTTGGCCATCATTCCGGGAGCCTCACGTTCCGGTATGACCATCATGGCGGCACTTTTCCTGGGCTACCGGCGGGAAACCGCGGCCCGTTTTTCCTTTCTGCTGTCCACTCCGATTATCGCCGGTGCCGCTCTGCTCACTTTGCCCAAGGTTAGCCTGGCCCAGGTTAACGGCCCCTTCCTGACGGGCCTGGCCGCCTCTACTCTTTTTGGCTTTCTCTCCATTAGGTTTTTGTTAAGCTACTTAAAGAGCAAAAATCTCTTTCCTTTCGTCATCTACCGGGTGCTGCTGTCCCTGGTCATCTTTGCCCGTTACCTCTGAGGCAATTCGCCAGGTTGACTAAAGCGGGGGACTTCTCTAAAATACAGGCTAAATTTAACCAGCTAGTTGGAGGAAAACTTGAAAAACAGAGCTCTGGACCAAAACCGTCAGGAAGCCAGAGAATACCAGACCAGGTATTCCGGCCTTTTTTTCAAAGCCAAAAAAGTCCTGCTGGAGAAAAAATCAAAATTCCAGCGTATAGAAATCATTGAAAACCAGTTTTTCGGCAAAGTTCTTTTTCTTGATGGCCTGGTGCAGACCACGGAAAAAGATGAATTTTTCTATCACGAGATGCTGGTTCATCCAGCCCTGGCCTGCCATCCTCATCCGGAAAGAGTTTTGATTATCGGCGGTGGTGACGGCGGAGCTCTGAGGGAAGTTTTGAAACATCCGGTCAAGAAGGCCTGGCTGGTAGAGATAGACCAGGAAGTTATCAGAGCCTGCGAACAGCATTTTCCCTGGCTGGAATCAGCCCTGGCTGACCCCCGGGCTGAGCTGGCCATCGCCGACGGCTTTGATTTTATCCAGCAAACCAGGGACCGGTTTGATGTAATTATTGTTGATTCTTCTGACCCGGTGGGGCCCTCCGCCATTCTTCATGCCCGGGATTTTTACCAGAAATTGAAAAAGGTTTTAAAGCCAGATGGTATCATTGCCGCTCAGGCTGGTTCGCAGCTCCTGCACCTGGAAGAACACGGACAAAAACACCGTTTTCTGAAAAAGATGTTTAAACATGCTCTCTTCTACTTCGGTCCTGTGCCCACTTATCCGGTGGGCACCTGGTGTTACAATTTTCTGTCTGATGTTATAGACCCGAGAGAAGTAAAAGACCTGAGGATTCCGGCCGGGCTTAAATACTACAACCCGGAAATACACGCCGCCGCCTTTGCCCGACCGCAGTTTTTCCTGGAAAAACTCAGGTAGAAAAACCTGGCCGATAAAATTTAAGCTCAAGCTACTTTTTGGGCAGTTCTTCCAGAATTTGCTTCATCAGCTTTTTGTCTTTCGGGAACTGACCGACAGCTGGTAATCTCTGCAGCAGCAGGGCCCAGTTTTTATCCATGGCGAATACTTTCCGGAAAAGCGGCAGGCTTTCTTTTACTCGGCCGGTGGAAGCCAGGGTCACGGCTGGCCAGAAAATCATTTCCGGGTTTCCGCTGTAAAGTTCCATGGCCCGGGCGTATTCTTTAAGGGCTTCTTCCACTTTATTTTGCGTAAGGTATTCATCGCCCTGGTTCATGTGGTTATAAGCTTTGGCAATAGTCAACAGTCTTTTCAGTTCTTCTACCGGCTGAGGGTGGTCCTCTACCCGTAGGTCATAGACCCGGTCCTTCCACCAGACGCCAGAGGACTTGCCTTTAACTACCAGAAGGGCAGCCGATTGTTTTCCCCTGATATCTCCGCCTTCTTTTTCCGCTGCTTCCAGGGCGGCCAGCAGCCGGTCAGCCAGCTCTCCTTTAGTGTTCTGGTAAGCTCTGGCCATGGCTTCCCAGACGGTGTTCTTGAGCATCATGTTGGCCTGGCAGGAAAACCCGTCCCCGAGGTAGTGGCCGGCCTCAGCAATACAGTTTTTTCCAGTGTGCACCGCCACCTGACCGGAGGCGTCTACCATGGCCACCTGCCTGACCTCGGGCGTGCGGTCAGCCTGAAGCAGTCCCTTAAGAGCTTCTCCGGCAGTTTTGCCGGCCCGCATTAATTCCAGGCCCAGCGCACCGTAGGAGGGGTCCACAAAAGATTGGGTAGCCACTGCCCCGACGCCGGCCTCAGCCCAGGGAACGAGAGAGCCCACCGAAAACCAGTGGGATTGCACTGCTACGCCCAGTTCACCTGTTTGCCGGTCATAAGCCACGATGGAGTAGGTGGTGACTGGCCTTATCGGCCATCCGCGGTCCAGCTTTTGGTTATCTGCTGGTTCTGAATTTAAAAACGCCCTGGCCGATAATAGAATTAGAAACAGAACCAAAAAGAAAATAGCTATTTTCCCTTTTTTTATCATCTTTCCCTCCTTTACCGTAGAGTAAACTTTTTAATCAAGCAGGGTAAAAAAATAAAAAAGGGGAAACAGGCATTTCTGCTTCCCCTTTTTTGAATGGTAAAAAAGTTTTAGCTGGTCTTGCGCACTGCTTTCCAGCTGGCAGTACCAAAATTGCCCATCTCCACTTCACCGGTAATGGTGTTCTCATCCTGAATCTTGCCTTTGTAGGTTATGGTGAACTGACCACGCGGGGTGTCGCGGGTGATGGACCATTCTATGTCATTACCTTTAACCGTGCCCTCTCCGGTCACTTCGCCGCGAGGACTCTTCATGGTTACGGTCAGTTTTTCGCCGTTCTGCACGAAGGTAATGTCATTGGTCCTTTCGCCCTGAGGAGTGGTGATGGTAAAGGTCCAGTCTCCAGTGACGTTGACGTCTTTGGCCCAAGCCGTGAGACTGAGCAGAGCCAAAACCAGAAGCAGTAGATAAGTTTTTCTCATGTTAAGCCTCCTTTTAATTCAGACGAATTTGCCCTTTCTTTCTTCCATTTTTTACCAAGCCAGCCTTTATTTATGGTAATGAAGCTGGCCCTTTTCTTTTTTCTCTTTAAGCACCCGGAGCATATCTTCAGTCATTCTGGCCAGGTCATAATCCGGTTTCCAGCCCCATTCTTCGCGGGCAGCCGAGTCATCAATGGACTCCGGCCAGGAGTCAGCAATGGCCTGACGGAAATCCGGCTGATAGTCAATTTCAAAATCTGGCAGATGTTTTTTTATTTCGGCGGCCAGTTCGGCGGCGGAAAAAGACATAGCCGTGACGTTGAAATTAGCATGGTGCTTTAATTTAGAAAAATCGGCCTGCATCAGGTCAATGATTGATTTCAGACAATCGGGCATGTACATCATCGGTAACCTGGTTTCCGGTTTTAAAAAACAAGTATATTTTTTATAAAGGATAGCTTCATAGAAGATAGCCACGGCGTAATCAGTGGTTCCGCCACCGGGCAGGGTTTCGTGGCTTATAATTCCCGGAAAGCGGCAGCCGCGGACGTCCAGCCCATATTTTCGGACGTAATAATCGCCCAGGTGTTCACCGGCAACTTTGGTCACCCCGTACATAGTGGTCGGTGAGAGAATGGTATCCTGAGGAGTTTTTATTCTTGGAGTGGCCGGGCCAAAAACGGCAATAGAACTCGGGCAGAAAACCTGCCTGAGGCCCAGTTCCCGGCTGGCTTCCAGCACGTTGTAAAAACCATGAATGTTAACTTCCCACGCTTTCTGAGGATACTTCTCTCCCGTGGCTGAGAGAATGGCAGCCAGGTGGTAGATGACCTTAACTCTGTATTTTTTAATGACCTGGGTTAAAGCTTCCCGGCTGGTCACATCTAACTGCTCATAAGGACCGGCTTCCAGCCATAGAGGTGAAGGCGAAACAATGTCAGAGGCGATAACTTTTTCTGCCCCGTAAATTTTTCTCAGCGCCGGAACGAGTTCTGAACCGATCTGTCCGGCGGCACCGGTAACCAGAATAGTCTCGCTGTCAGTGGTCATGGTAGCTCCTTAAGGGTAAATTTTTGGTAAATAAGAGATAACTTATAACTTGACTGAGAAAATATGTCAACCTGGGCCGATAAAATTCCTTTCCTGCTTGCCTTTAGAGCCAACTTTCAGTAAATTCTATATCTGATCTAAAACTTACTTATGAGGGAGGATTAAATGAGCATTGTGGTTGATGGACATTTGACCGTAGAACAGGTGGTCAAAGTGGCCAGAGAAAATGAACGGGTGGAGCTTCATCCCGAAGCTGTAGAACGCATCAAAAAATGCCGGGCACTTCTGGAAGATAAAATAAAGAAAAATGAAATCATGTACGGGGTTAACACTGGAATTGGGGAGCTGGCTAACGTGGTTCTTACCCCGGAACAGGTAGAACGCTTTCAAAGATACATAATCTACAGTCATGCCGCCGGCTACGGAGAACCATTCCCGGTAGAGGTGGTGCGGGCGGCCATGCTTTCCCGGATAAGCTGTCACAGCCATGGTCATTCCGGACTCCGGCTTGAGGTGGTGGAGCTTTTAAAAGAGATGCTCAACCGGGGAGTAACGCCGGTCGTCTGTCAAAAAGGTTCTGTGGGAGCCTGCGGGGACCTTTCGCCCATGTCCCAGATAGCCCTGGTTTTAATGGGAGAGGGCGAAGCTTTTTATCAGGGAGAACGTTTACCGGCCAAAGTGGCTCTGGAGCGAGCTGGCTTAAAACCAGTTGTTTTTCAGGCCAGAGATGGCCTGGCCACCATCAACGGTTCCAACGTCATTACTGGACTGGGGGCGCTCGAAGTTTACGATGCCAGACTGTGGATAAAGAACTCAGAAATTGTGGCGGCCATGACCCTGGAAGCCCTGAATGCCAACATGAAAGCCTATGACGAAAGGGTTCATACGGTAAGAGGCTACCCGGGAGCCATTATTTCTGCCGAAAATATCAGAAGGATTACTGAAGGTAGTGAGCTGCTCAAGCAGCCGGGTAAGAAGGTTCAGGATGCCTACACCCTGAGAAGCACGCCGCAGGTGGTAGGTGCGGCGCGGGATGCCTGGCAGTGGGCCCGGTACATGATTGAGGTTGAACTTAACGGCGCGGCTGATAATCCCATCTTCTTCCCGGAAGATGACGAAGTGCTGACCGGGGCTAATTTCCAGGGAGTGCCGCAGGCTTTTGCCCTGGAGCTTCTGGGCACAGCCATTACCACGGTCTGCGTGCTCTCCGAGCGCCGGCTCAACCGGTTGATGAACCCCCACCTGAGTGTGGGCTTGCCGGCTTTCTTAACCAGGGGAGCCGGTATGTTCTCCGGACTGATGCTGACCCAGTACACAGCGGGAGCGCTGGTCTGCGAAAACCGGGTGCTGTGCACGCCAGCGGCGGTGGGCTCCATCCCGGCGGCGGCGGACCAGGAAGATTTTGTCAGCATGGGCATGACCACGGCTCTTAAAACCAGGCAGATTCTGGACAACGCCCAGGCCATTCTGGGGATTGAATTCATAGCCGCAGCTCAGGCTCTTGATTTCCGGAAGCCTCTGAAACCCAGCCCGGCCGTGCAAGCTGCCTATGAGATAATAAGAAAATACGTTCCTTTTCTGGAAGAAGACCGGCCGCTTTATCCTGATATTAACAAGATGAAAGAAGTCGTCCAGTCGGGCGAAATAGTCGCGGCTGTGGAAAAAGTTACCGGCGAGCTGAAATAATTTTTGCTAAAATAAAAGCCTAAGGCTCTAAGAGAATTGTTGATGACCGAAAAAGTCGTCCTGGTAACCGGTGCTACCGGCCATCTGGGTCAGGTGGTGGCCAGAAGATTAGCCCTTGACTTTAATCATCTTGGCCTCCATTATTTCCGCCGGCAAAATGAAGCAGACCGTCTGGTCTCCGAGCTCAGAGGGTCCGGGAAACAGGCGTTTGCTTTTCAGTCCGACCTGACTTCTGAGGAAGGCGCGGCCGCACTGGTAAAAATGGTGCTGGAGAAGTTTGGCCGGCTTGATGTTCTGGTGAACATGCCAGGAGACATAAAAACCAAACCCTGGGACGAGCTCAACCAGGAAGACTGGGAAAGCATCTTCCGCTCTAACCTGGAAAGTGCTTATTTTTGTCTGAAGCAAGCCCTCCCGGTCATGCGCCGTCAGAAGTGGGGAAGAGTTATAAACATCGGGTTTCATCTGGTTGAACACCTGGGCTCTTTCCCTGGAGTCACACCTTATGCCGTGGCCAAAACCGGGCTGTTAATTCTGACCAGGACCGTGGCCGTGGCTGAGGTGGAAAATGGTATTACGGTGAACATGGTTTCGCCCGGCTTATTGGAAGGCGGGGTTCTGCCTTCTTCTGTCAAGCTCAAACCCGGTCAGGTAGGCAAACCAGAAGACGTGGCTGAGGCCGTTGCCTTTCTGGCTTCAGAAAAGGCCGCGGGTATCACCGGAACCAACCTGCTGGTGGCTGGAACCTGGAAAATGTGATTTGTTTGTTTTTAAAATTATTGTTCCTGGAGAATTAAGATGGAGCCGATGAGAAAAAAAAGGCTGGTTGTGAGTTCTCAAAGAATTTTACCGCTGCTCTTGGGCCTTAATCTTTTATTATCCTTTTTTGCCTGTCAGACCCAGGAATCCATCACGGCCAGTCGGATTAAAGCTTTTGAGAAAGGGCTTCTCCGGCAGGTTTATTTTAAGGGACAGAAGCCAGAAAAGCTGCGCCTTTCAGAACGTATGACTTTTTACAAAGTTCCGGGCCTGAGCCTGGCGGTCATGGACAAATTTAAGCTGGAGTGGGTTCGTACCTATGGTTACAAGGATGTTATTGATTATCAGAAAATAACACCCGAAACCGTTTTTCAGGTCGGTGAACTCAGTCAGCCAGTGGCAGCCGCCGTGGCCCTGCGTTTGGTGGATAAAAAGGAGCTGGGTCTGAATGATGACCTCGGAACGTTTTATACCGAGAAGGCTTTGGCTGGGAAAAAAATCCGGCCGGCGGACAGGTTATCTTTTAGACTGGCGGATGTTCTCAGCCATTCGGCAGGTTTTTATCCCTGGGTATCCCCGGGTTACCCACCAGGTGCCACTCTTCCGCATTTGACCCAGGTTTTAAGGGGTGAGGAGCCAGCCACCAATTATTTTAGCTTCCGCGGCTTTGAGGACCAGGCCGGGGTCAGGTTCTCTGATTTTAACTATGTCCTTCTGGAGCTTTACCTTCAGGAAAAAACGGGAAAAAATCTTAAACAGTTAAGCCAGGAAGAAATTTTTAGTCTGCTCGGGTTGAAGCACCTGAGTTTCGGCCAGCCGGTTACTGATGACCTGGCCGTTGGCCATGAACGGCCGGGTAATGCGGTGGAAGGCAAGTTTTATCGCTACCCGGAACAGGCGGCCCGCGGTCTGTGGGCTAATCCTTCAGACTACCTGAATTTATTGATTGAGCTCATGCAGTGTGCTCAGGGTAAATCAAGCGGGCTTTTAAGTCCGGAGTTAGCCAGAGCCATGCTTTCCCCGCAGGCTGATGGCAGCGGCTATGGCTTCCGGCTGGAAGGACAGCATGAAAAATTCAAAATTTTGCTCAAAGGCAAGACCAGAGGGTACCGCTCCGCGGTCCTGATTTATCCAGCGCTGGGCCAGGGTGTGGTGGTCATAACCAACAGCGAAAACGGGGGAGTGTTGATTGAAGAAATCCTGCACGGGCTTTCAGCCATCTACGACTGGCCGGATTACAAACCAGAAGAAAAACCGCTTTACCGCCTTGACCCGTCCATCTATGCTCAGTATGTCGGCCGGTATCAGGTGGACAGCAACTACTTTCTGGATGTGACCTATGAGGATTATTATCTGATAGTGCATCCCACTGGACAGAGCCCCACCAGGTTTTACGTGGAAACCCAGACCATTTTCTTTTCCGTGGACCCCTTTATCCGGATAAAGTTTAATTTTGATGAAAGCGGAAAAGTGACCGGCCTGGTGCTCTGGCAGGAAGATTACGAAGTCCGGGCCACGAAAATTAGCTGATTAAATGTGAAAAACTCTAAAAACCTTCAATTAGCAGTTAAACCGTTTAACTTCACCTGAATTAAAATCATCAATCAATCCGGACCAGGGTTAATTCAACTTTTCTCGTCTTGCCGTTTCTTTCAACCGTCAAAGTGACTTTATCACCGATGTTGTAGTTATCCAGCAGGTTGTAAAGGTCATCGTAAGAACGAACCTTCTGGCCATCAATTTCTTTGATGATGTCCTGAATCACCAGTCGGCCGAGACGGCTGCGGGTCAGACCGCGCAGGCCTTTCTGGTAGGCTTCAGAATCCGGGGGAACTTCGTAGATGACCACCCCTTCTATACCGAGTTGAGCCGCATAGCGGTCAGACAGGAGTGATAAGCCCAGCCCTGGCCTGATGACGCGTCCATACTTGATAATCTGGGGAACGATTTTTTTGATGGTGTCAACCGGTATGGCAAACCCCACACCTGAAGAAGTTCCAGAGCGGGAAATAATCATGGTGTTCATGCCGATCAGCTCTCCGGCTGAGTTCAACAGCGGCCCGCCAGAGTTTCCGGGGTTGATGGCCGCATCAGTCTGAATCATATCCCTGATGGTCACTCCCCCTGCGCCAGGCATGCTCCGGCCCAGAGCACTCACAATGCCCGTGGTCACCGTATGGTCAAAACCAAAGGGATTGCCGATGGCGATGACTTTCTGACCAACCTGAAGGTTACTGGAACTGCCAATCTTGACCGGTTGCAGGCCTTTCACGTTCCCCTCAATCTTGAGCACGGCAATGTCTTTGTTGGGCTCTTTACCTACCAGCTTAGCCTGTCTTTCTTCCTGGTTTGGCAGGGTGACGTTAAACAGGTCCCCATCTTCTATCACATGGTAATTGGTAATTATGTGCCCTTGCTCATCCCAGATGAAACCAGAGCCAGCACCACGGGGCACAGCTTCTTCAGTCCAGGAAAAGAAGTCTCTTACCAGTTGAATGTTAGTGATGTAAACTACAGAATTTTGTGTTTTCTTGACCACTTCAATGGTGTTTTTCTCGTCTTCAGTAAACTGAGCTAGCAAAGAAGATCTTGCGGCCAGCAATGACAAAAATAAAAAAATGAACAAAAAGTTTATGTGACCTGGAGATAGAATCCGGAAGATTTTTTTCATGAAATATTCCTCCTTTCTTTTTGTTATACCCTTTCAATTTATCTTAACCAGCTAGCAGGATGCAAGTTAAAGAAAAGGCCTGGTTCAGCACAAAGAAATTTTCAGCTTTTTTCAGGTAGGCAGTTCCTCAAAATCAGCTCTGGCTGATTCTAACTCACGGGCTCCGAAGTATCTATCGTCCTTGGGCAGGTAGAAAAGAAAAATGGCCAGAGTGAGGAAGCCAGCCAGGATGAAGGGGAAACGAATGCCTACCAGGTCAGACAGAAACCCGGCCAGCAGGGAGATAACAGCACCAGAAATCAACTGAATGTTGGAGACCCAGCTAAAGGCCAGGGTTTGCTCTTCATCCCTCACCGTTGAGCCCACAAAAGTGTGCAGACTGGGATAAGTCATCAGCATAAAACCACCGAACACCAGGAGGGCCACGACAGAGAGCGTTTTACTGGCGGAGAAGCCTATTAGCAGCAGACAAACAGCTGCTCCCGCCAGGCTGGTCAGGAATACCCTTTTCCGGCCGAATTTCCGGCTCCAGAAGCCGTATAGATAACCGGTTATGGTCCCCAGGCCAATCCATAAAGCCAGGTAAACCCCGGTCTGGCCCATGGGTATGTTGAAGTTGTTGTGCAGAAGGGAAGGAGCATAATAGATGGTTACGGACCAGCCCATACCACCGAAGAAGAAGCCTGGTACCAGATGGCTTATTCTTCTGAGCACCTGCAGCCAGCTTCTGGCTGAAAGGTCAGGTTTGGTTTCCTGCCGGGAAGAAACTCTGTTGATGACCGAAACGCCCACGACTGTTATGACCAGGCCAATGAATCCCCAGACATATAGAGGCATTTTCCAGCCGTAATGCTGGGCTAAATAGCCAGTGGAGATAAAAGCCAGCAGCACCCCTAAGTTGCCAGACCCGCTCTGAATGCCCATGGCGTCATCAAGTTCCTGGTCGGAGCCGGCCCGGGAGCGGGAAATCCAGGCGATGACCACCGGGTGATAGAAGCTGGTAAAAGCACGCAGTAAAACAAACATCAGCAGGAGCACAAAAAATGAGGGCGAAAGAGGAACCAGGAAGTTGGCCAGGGTTATGCCCAGACCGCTCAGCAGCATCATCCAGCGGTACTCGTGCTTGAAAGAAAGGCTTACTACCCAGAACTGCAGCAGCAGCGTGGTCAGCAGACCGGCGTTAGAAAGAAGTCCGATCTGGGAGTATTTTTTAATCAGGAAGCCCTGACTGTAAAGGATGGGGAAGATAGTTGGCGTGACGATAGTAGCTGCGTCAGTCAGCGCATGAAAAAGGGAGGCCGAAAGTAGAATTCTTTTTTTCATGATTTTAGTTCCTCTTCCAACAGAACAGATAATTTACCACCAGATTCCCTCGCTGACAAGATGGTGACAGTCTCTAAGGCATTCTCTGACGGCAGTCAGGTTTGAGGTTGGCGGATTTGGTGGAGGAAGGTGATAATAACATACTTTTTTGTGGTTTTTAGGCGCAGGACCATTGGTGACAGGCTTTTCTCCACCGTCTTAATATTTTTGGGAATTTTGAGATTTCGTTCAGTCTTTTAGACATACTGACCAGAGCTGCGTCTGGCAGGCCAAGGCTATTTATCCTTTTTCCTGTCAGGTGGCCAGATGAGAACACACGAGTATCTGATGAATTTTTGACTTAAAAAAACTATTGGCCAGATAAAAAATTTGCTGAATTCAATTTTTTTTCCCAATATAATTATGGCATGGTGGCTAAGTTTAATAAACTGGAGGTGGCTATGAGGAACAGAAGAAATTATATTTCAGTTCTGGTTTCATTATTTTTCCTGACCACAATCTTTTCTGGCTTCATTTTTTCTTACACCACAGCTGAACAAAGGCTGGCTTCCTGGGAAAAGCACCAGAAAATGGCTCAAGAATCCTGGTTCAGGATGCTGGAATGGAAAAACCTGGGCCCGTATTTTATGGGTGGCAGAATCTGCGACATAAAAGGCTATGCTTCTGACCCCAGCCGGATTTTATTGGCTGCGGCCAGCGGCGGCCTCTGGCTCACCGAGAACCGCGGGACCACCTGGCGTCCGCTTTTTGATGAACAATCCTGGGTTGGTTTTGGCAGCGTGGCGGTTTATGAAAAAGATAAAAACCTGCTCTGGGCCGGGACGGGTGAAGAAAATTCCTCTCGCTCCTCTTATGCTGGCACCGGAGTTTTCAAATCCACGGATGGCGGGAAGACCTGGCAGCACCTGGGGCTTTCTGACACACATCATATTGCGGCGATTATCATCCATCCAGACAATCCCGACGTGGTTTACGTGGCGGCCATTGGCCATCTGTACACTGAAAATGAAGAACGCGGTGTTTTTAAGACTACCGATGGCGGAAAGACCTGGAGAAAGGTTCTTTATGTCTCGCCCCGGACCGGCGTTATCAGCCTGGTCGTGGACCCCCGCCAGCCGGAAGTTCTGTATGCGGCTACCTGGGAAAGACTGCGCCAGGCCTGGAACATGCAGGAGTCAGGCCGGGAAAGCGCCATCTACAAGAGCGAAGACGGCGGCGAGCACTGGAGAAAAATTGTCAACGGTTTTCCCCAGAATGAATACGTCGGGAGAATTGGGCTGGCTATCAGCCCTTCTAATCCCAGAGTTATCTATGCTTTTCTGGATAACCAGGAACCAAGAACCCAGCCTAAAAAGCCAGAAGCGGCTAAAGGCGGACTGACAGTTGAGGCTCTCAAGAAAATGACCGTGAAGGATTTCCTGAAAGTTGAAGATGGAAAGCTGGAAGCCCTGCTCCGCCAGAACAGGGCACCCATGACCTTTAACGCCAGGTCAGTCAAGGAAGCGGTCCAGAGCGGGAAGCTCAGCCTGGTGGAGTTAGCTGATATTCTTATCGGGGGAGCTAATGCCGCCCTCTTCAGCACTCAGGTTAAAGGAGCTGAAGTTTACCGCAGCGATGACGGCGGTGAACACTGGAGAAAGACCCATGAGGGATTTCTGCCGACCTCTATCGTTAATACTTACGGCTATTATTTCGGCAAAATTTTTGTCTCTCCAGAAAATGAAAACGTGGTTTATTTGTTGGGCGTTCCGCTGATGAAATCAACGGATGGCGGCAAAACCTTCCGGGAAATTCCGGAAGCCGGCGGCTCGTATGGCTACGGTTATTCAGATGTTCATCCCGACCACCACGCCTTGTGGATAAACCCCAACGACCCGAGGGAAGTCTGGCTGGGCAATGACGGCGGCCTGAATGTTTCCTTTGATGCTGGCCGCAGCTTCCAGAGGATCGCCAACCTGCCCCTGGCTCAGTGCTACACTATAAGCTATGACCTGGATACACCTTATAACCTATATGTCGGCCTGCAGGATAACGGCGTTAACGTTGGCCCGCGCGATTTTGTTTTCGGCCGTCGGGACAAAGACTGGAAGATGATTCTCGGTGGAGATGGGGCTTTTGTGGAACCCAGTCTTTATGAAAAAGGCATTGTTTACGCTGAGTATCAATTCGGCAGCCTGTTTCGGCTGAACCTGAACAACCCTAAAGAAAATAAGATGATTAAGCCCCAGCTTAAAACCGTCCAGGCTCCTTATCGTTTCAACTGGCTGACGCCATTTTTGATTTCCAGGCACAATCCGTTCACCCTTCTGCTTGGAGCTAACAAGGTGTTAAAATCCGTGGACCGGGGCGATAACTGGATTGAGATCTCACCTGATTTAACGGACAGGAAAAACATTACCGGCGACGTACCTTATGCCACCATAACCGCCCTGGCGGAGTCGCCGTTTACACCAGAAGTTATCTATGCTGGCACGGATGATGGCAATGTCTGGGTCACCAGAAATGGAGGCTGTTCCTGGGAGAAAATCACTGCCGGTCTGCCCAAGAAATGGGTGACCAGGATTGAAGCCAGCCGGCATAAACCAGGCCGGGTCTACTTAACCATGATTGGCTACCGCGAGGATGATTTCAGCACTTATGTTTTTGCTTCAGAAGATTACGGAAAAACCTGGGTCTCGATTAAAGGTAACCTGCCGGAAGAAGGCTGTAACGTCATAAGAGAAGACCCGGTGAACGAGAATATTCTCTATCTGGGCACGGACCTGACTGCTTACGTCAGCCTGGACCGGGGCCAGACCTGGCATTCCTTAAGAGCCAACCTGCCCACCCAGCCAGTTTATGATATGAAAATTCATCCCAGAGAAAGAGAGCTGCTGATTGGCACGCACGGCCGGGGAGTGTTCGTGCTGCCGGTTCAGAAGATAGAAGAAATGACGCCCGAAGTTCTGGGCCGAGAGCTTCATGCTTTTGAGCCGGAGGAAGTGGTGCTTCCAGCCGGGCGGGGGGAAGCCGAAGCCGGGCCTGAGCCTAAAGCCGTATTTCTGGTTTATACCAAAACTGGCGGCGCGGGTAAGCTGGTGGTTAAAGATAGCAGCGGGAAAGTCTTGAAAGAAATTAAGGCTGATTACCGGCCCGGGCTTAACGACCTGACCTGGGATTTGAGAGCCGAAGGACAGAAAGAAAAGGTCAGACCTGGCGAATATCAGGTTGAATTTTACCTGGGTCAGCTCAGCCAGAGCAAAAAATTAAAGGTCAGCACGGCCAGATTTTCTTTTATGGAGTTACCGGATTGAACCAGAAAATTGTGGATTATGATGGTTGTTTTGTCTGCGGCCAGGCCAATGCCTGTGGACTGCAGCTGGTTTTCTATTATGACGAAGCTGGCCAGAAAGCCTGGACGGAATTTGCCCCGGCTGAAAAGTTTGAAGGATACCAGGGAATACTCCACGGCGGCATTATTTCTTCTGTGCTGGATGAGGTGATGATTAAAGCCATTTTATACCAGGGAGAAGTGGTTGTTACTTCCAGGTTAACAGTGGAGTTTAAAAGCCCGGCCGGAATAGGCGAGAAGCTCAGGGTTGAAGGCTGGGTGACTGGCGAAAGAGAAAAAATCTTCCTGACCGAAGGGAAGCTTCTTGGAGAAGATGGACGGTTGGTAGCTTCAGGCAGCGGAGTTTATGCCCGGGTCAAAGGGGAGATGGCACAGCGGCTGGCTGGAAGCTTAAAAAAATAGAGACCGACAGAAGAGAAGTAGCTCAGTGGAAATGATGAAAGGTCGGGTGCGGTTTCTGTCTGGCTACAATGCCTGATTGAGTAACTCAGAGTCGGGGAAGAGAAAAAGCGTTGTTTGCGGGAAGGCAGCAGAAACAATGGAATTCTAATCAGAAAGAAAATTTAATCCGGGAAAACCCAAGCTTTCCTCAAAAACTAAATTTAAAATCAAATAGCTAACCCGGTTCAGGTTTCCGGTTCAGCACTTTTCTAAAGCCTGTTGCAGGTCATCTCTCAGGTCTTCGTAGGCTTCGCAGCCGACGGACAGACGAATCAGGTCATCAGTTATTCCGGACTCTTCCCGGGTTTTTTTCGGCACCGAGGAGTGGGTCATGCTGGCCGGATGCTGGATTAAGGTTTCAATGCCGCCCAGAGAAACAGCCAGGGTGCAGAGCTTAACGCTGTTAATCAGCTTCATTCCGGCCTCATAACCGCCTTTGAGCCCGAAGGAGATCATGGAGCCCGGTCCTCTCATCTGCTTTTTCATCAGCTCGTACTGCGGGTGGCTGGGAAGCCCTGGATAGTTGACCCAGGCTACTTTGGGGTGAGTTGATAACCATTGGGCCAGTTTCTGAGCGTTTTCCTGGGCTTTTTCTACCCGAAGCTTTAAGGTCCGCAGACCGCGGAGCACCAGCCAGGCCTGGTGCGGGTCCATGGTGCCGCCCAGCAGCCGCAGGACTTTTTGCAGGCGGAGGTGTAAATCCTGAGTTTTGCTGATGATGATGCCACCAACCACATCGGTATGGCCGTTGATAAACTTGGTCACGCTGTGCAGAACTACGTCCGCGCCCAGCTCCAGCGGGTTCTGAAGGATGGGAGAAGCAAAGGTGTTGTCCACCACCAGCAGCAGGCCATGCTCGTGAGCCAGTTGCGCACAGGCCGCGATGTCAGCCATGGCCATAGTGGGGTTAGCCGGGCTTTCAATGTACAGCAGCTTAGTATTCTTTTTGATTCTTTTTTTAATTTCATCCAGGTTGGAAGTGTCAATAAAATCAGAACTGATCCCGAAACGAGCCAGCTCAGTCTCCACGATGGTTCTGGACGCTCCATAAAGAGCCGCTGTGCCAATCATATGAGCATCTTTTTCTAAAAAAGCCAGGTAAACAGTAGACACCGCGGCCATGCCGGAAGAAGTAGCCAGGGCGGCATAGCCTTTTTCTAAGGTGGCCACTGCTTCTTCTAAGGCTTCAATGGTCGGGTTTCCCAGGCGGGTGTAGATAAAGCCTTTTTCCTGTCCGGTAAACAGGGCCGCCCCGTGCTCTGCGCTCTCAAAAGCAAAGGTAGAGGTTTGATAAATCGGGGGAGAAACGCTGTGAGCTACCGGGTCTGGATGGTAGCCAGCGTGGATGACTTCGGTGTCAAGCTGAAAATCCTTTTTTTCGGTCATGCTCTTTTCTCCTGAAAAAAACTTGTCTCTAAGTTTTGTTCTTTGGTCTGGGTTGTTTCCTGACCTTTTATTTTACTCTATTTGTTTAATTTTTTTGTTTCTAAAAGCTGCTTTTAACTTCTACTTTTAACTTTAGTTAAATCTCTTTCAGAAGCAATTCTGAGATTATTCCCAGGCCAAGACAAAATAATCTTATAATCATTATAAAATTATAACCATTATAAAAATGGCTATTTTAAGCTATCATTTTTTTATTTTTCTTAGTTTGCTTTTGCTGCTTAAAGCCTTTTTTCACTTTTTTCTGGCCAGGTCAATCATCAGTTTAACTTCTTTAACCATCTTTTCCATATCGCCTTCAAAGCCTACCGAAGTGAAACGGATCTTACCCTTTGGGTCAATGATGAACTTGGTGGGAATACCGGAAACACCAAACTGAGCCACCACTTTATTTTCTCTGTCCATGAGCACGAAGAATGGATACTGATTCTTGCCCAGAAAATCTTTAACTACCTGATCCTTGTTGGCTTCTTCCTGCCAGGTGTTGATGAAAAGAAAAGCTACGGACGGGTCATTTTTGTATTCTTCCACCAGTTTTTTCATTCCCGGGAATGAGCTCAGGCAGGGACCGCACCAGGTAGCCCAGAAGTCAACCACCACTACTTTGCCCTGGTAGTCAGAAAGTTTGTGGCTCTGGCCTTCCAGGTCCTGGAGTTCAAAAGCTGGGGCCGGGGAGCTGGTCATCTTGGCCTCAAGTTCGCCTTTAAGAAGTTCGGTAGCAGTTCTGTCTAATTCCGTCTGGTATTTATCAAAACCTTCTTCTGATTTGTGTACTCCAACATAGGACTGCTTAAGCAGGTCCATAACTTCCTGCCCAGCGAAGCCCTTTTTCACCGTCTTTTCCAGAACCTCAAGCGCCGGCTGGTAGTTTTGAGACTGGATGAGTGCCCGGCTGTAGTCCACAGCAATACCGGATTGCGCTCCCTGGCTGGCTTTGTAAGCCTGTTCCAGAGTAGAAATCGCTTCCTTCGTCTGCCCCTGTTTCATTTGCAGGTTACCCTTAAGGCTGAGCAGCATGGGCTTAATGGTGGTTTCCAGCTGGTCGCGCCATTCTTCCTCGGTGAAATAAGCGGGCTTGTGTTTAGCAATGTCCTGGAGCTGTTCTTCAATCAGGGACAAACCATTATCCAGAGCAGCCAGAGCCAGGTTCATCTTTTCTGGCGTCTTGCTGGCTTCAGAAGCGATGAGGTAGAAATAATAGGGCTGGGCTTTGGCTTTGTTTTCTTGCAGAAAGGCGTTGGCTTCTTCCAGCTTGTTTTCCTGGAATAATCCCTGAGTGATGAGGGTAACGATTGAATCCACATATTTTGAATCCGGAAATTCTTCCTGGAATTTTTTCAGGAATTCCATTTTCTGCTTGCTGTCGGTCATCATCTGGAGTTGCATGACGGCTTGAATCTGGAAAAATTCGCCCTTGGGGTTCTTCTGGGCCTGCTGCAGTAGAGCCAGGGCCTTTTCCTGGTTGCCCATCTGAGCATAAAACCTGTAAAGAGTGGTCAGAGTTGAGTCATCTAAATCAGGCTGAGCGGAAATTTCGTCTAGGAAGGTCTGCAGCTTTTTATCCCAGCCTTCAGGTTTGATATTTTGCAGAAGGCGTAGATAGCTGTTCACGAATTCTTTTTTTATCTGGGGATTAGCGGCGAAATCTTCTTCTGTTAACTTCAGAGCCTGGTTAAGGTCCTGGTTGATGCCCACCAGTTGTCCCCAGGAAGTGTAGGCCAGGGCTAACCCGGCCTTATGTCCGGGCAGCACTTTTCCATCACCTGTGTAGAGGGCAAAGATGTATCCTTTTCCCTGGTTATTATCCTCGTTTTCTTTGTCTAGCTTAATCTTGGCGATTAAACCATAGGCCTTGGGGTCAATGGCGTAGGTCCCGGTCCATTTTTTCCCGCTTTTCTTGAGTTCTACGGTTTTGACTTCCGGGAGCTCTCTGGCAAAAGAATAAACATACAGGGAAAATGAATTGCGGGACTGAAGCTTTTTGTCTGATGGTATATAGGTGAAGGTGATAGTCTCACCAGGCCTGGCTTTCTCGGGTGAAATGGTTAACTGGGAAGAATTGCTCTTGGTGGTGCAAAGCATTAGAGAAAGCGCCAGCAGTATGATAATGCTCAGTGATAAAGTTGATTTTTTCATAAAACATCCTTTCATCAAAATTTAACCTATTATCTCAGAAAACCGGACTGATGACAAATGTTAAAAATTCTGCCGGTCATGAGCAGCAGCTAATTGCAGCTAATTAAGGGTTTAAACCGGCTCATTTCTCATCAGGGCAGGTTGTCTTTCAGCCGAATTCGGTAATTTATTATTAAGCCCATCAGGTCTTTAAACCCCTTCAGGCCTTTTTGCGGCCTGCTTTAAGAAGCCACCTTGAGGTTAAATTTAAACGGCACAGTCATCGGTCTCAGGCAGGCTTCGTCGTTACAGGCCTGGTAGCGAACCTGGCCCGGCAACTCCAGTGAACTTCCGCAGAAATCATCAGCCAGTTTAAGCCGGACTTTAACCTTGATCTGACCTTCATACACGGAGAGCATTTTTTCGGAGAATTTGAATTTTTTCTTGACGGCTGGGGGGAAAATTATTTCCTTTACTTCCACTACCGGAAGCTCTTTGAATTCCACCGCCGTGGGTATAAGCAGTTCATCTTCTGGCTTCTGGGCGTTAATGTGATAGCCAGGTGTGATGTTTAATTCCAGGGTCAAGACAAAAGATTCCCCAGGCCGAACAGGTTTATCAGGCAGAACAGGCTTAACGGTAACCAGTGAGCTGGGAATAGTCTGCAGCTGGGGAACTTCTGAGGGACTATTTTTAATGAGCAGTCCAACGGCCAAGAAGAAATACCAAATAATAGATATAGCTCGTCTTTTTCTTATCTTATTCACATTAACTATTTTATCACTTTTTTCCAGAATTGCTAATCAATGAAGCTTGACATTCTTTTCTCCGTTTAATTACACTTAGCCAGAGGGAAAAAATATATTGAGCTCATTTGTTTTTACTCAGTCGGCAAGTTCGGGGATGGTTTTCAAGAAGGCTATATCCTGAGGCACATGGAGTTGGTAACTTCTTGAAATTAAAAATCACTCAGAAAGGAAAAATGAAATGAAAAGAACAGCCATTTTTTTGTTTTGTTTTTCTTGGCTGCTGGTTGTTCAGAGCCAGGGTGAGCTGATTGAGAAAGAAGAAGGTATCAAGGCCCTGAATTCCGGGAACTACGACCTGGCCATAAAAATTTTTAAAGAATGTGTGGAAAAGCAGGGTGAAAGCGGGAAGCTGGCTTCCTATTGTTCTTTTTTCCTTGGACGAGCCTATTATGAAAAGGGTCAGATGGAAGAGGCCATTAAGTATCTAAAACGAGCGGGTGATGTGTATAAAGAAGGTATGGTAGTTGCTCATGTTTCGGCTGGGTGGTACTACTGGTTGGGGCGTGCTTATTACAATACAGGAAAGTATAACGAAGCTATTGTGAGCTTTCAGAAAGCCTCGTCCCTGGCTTATGAAAACCCTGAAAGCGCCTTTGATGAATATTATAAAATGTTTTACCGCAGGGTTGCGGACAGAATAAAGAATGCTTACCTTCCTCATATGCCTCCGCTGGCTTCCTGTTATTTCTGGCTCGGAAATAGTTACTACCTGAACAACCAGTACCAGGAAGCGGTTGAGGCTTTGATTAAGGCAGTTGAACTAAATCCGAGAGCGGCAGACTATTATACCCAATTAGCCAATGCCTATTTAGGCTTAAACCAGTTTGAAAAAGCTATCCAGGTAGCCAAAAGGTCCATAGCCGTAGAACAAAATAATCCTTTTGCTTACCACATACTGTCAAAAATATACAAAGCGATGGGTAAATATGATGAAGCTATTGACTCCCTAAAAAGGTCAATAGAGCTTGAACCAAAAGCTATTGACCGGCATATCAGTTTGGCCAATCTATATGTCGAAACGGGAAATTATGACCAAGCAATCGGTGTTTTGAAAAAAGCCTTAGAAATATCCCCCCGCCATAGAAATGCACGTTTCTATCTTTCCTATTATTATATGTCTGCTGGCAGGTTTGAGGAGGCCATTAATTCTGTTAATGAACTGATTGATTTGAATACCATAAAAGGGATTGGCACCTATTTCACCTTTGAAGAGGGTTATCCGGTTGTAGTTCTGGTTGAGGGAACGGTTCCTTATAACCCAGCCGGACTGCAAAGTGGGGATCGCATCATAAAGGTTAACGGCCAGTCAACGAAGGGGAGTGAAGATAAGTTTTTTCAGAGCCTTGGCGGAAGTGAGGGCACCCAGCTTACCCTGACTATAAAAAGGAATGGCGTTAAAGAACCGATAGAACAAAAGGTTACCTTAGGCAAAGTATTAATGAAATCGGTGGCTACACCTCTGGCTATGAGAAGTTTCATCCAGGCCATAAAAGGTAATCTGGAGCAATCACGTCAAGATGCAGAAATGGCCTATGCGCTCGATAAGGAGAATAGCTGGGCCTTCAGCGCTATTAGTTTTGCCTATATTATGGAGAATCCGCCGCTTACCAAGGAAGGCAAAATTGCGGAGGCGGTAAGAATTCTCTCCAGCTCTAAAGATAATTTTGACCGATTGCTGGAAGCTCTGGCCTATTCCAAGATGGGCGATTTGCAGCATTCTCTTGAAATCTACACCTCTTTGCCAGAAGGATATCTCCAATCCCAAAATGCCTTCCACCGATTTTTTAGAGAGGCGGTCCTGGAGTCTTTGACCCCGTATTTAGAGAATAAAAAAGAGGCAGCTAAATCGTTTCAAGCCAAGGGTCAATACAGTGAGGCCCTTAAAGAGTATGCAGAGTTATTGAAGATTGAGGATGAGAAAGAGGCTAAGCAGATAAGAAGCCAGGTGGCCATGATGATAAAAGCCAGACCTGACCTTGTCCAGCTTCCGGAGGAAGCCAGAAGATATGTGATGAGAGCCGAAATGGCCAAAAAAGAGAACAGAGTTGATGATGCTCTTAAAGAGTATAAGGAAGCGGCAAAAATAGCCCCATTCTACCCGGCAATTTACAAGGATATTGCCTTAACTTGTGAAGCATTAAAGGATTACAGGCAGGCAATAAAGAATATGAACATTTACCTTGATCTTTTTCCTGAGGCACCCGATGCTCGGGAGGCAAAGGATATGATTTACAAATGGGAATATATGGTGGAGAAAGAAGGGAAATAGGATGGTTCAAACAACAACGATTCTGACGTTGCTGAATAACAATTTTCTGCGAGGCTTACCTCGGTTTGTTGATAATTTTTGTAAATTGGCCTCGCCCGGTTTGACTATTTGAGTGGCAAGCAAAATACACGGCCAGAATGGCTTTTTGGAAATACGATTTATTAACAGTGGATGGATAAAATAAATCTATTAGGAGTTTAAGAATGAAATATTTTAAAAACTCCCTGTTTGTGTTGGCCCTTTTTATATTGGTCAATTTTGCCACCTCCGTTTCAACTTCTTGTGGGGATGATACCTTTATGAGTAGCGAAGATACTTCAGCCTTAAAAATAAGTCAGGCCAGGAAATTTGATTCCGTCTCGGCCGTCAACAATGTTGTCAATTCCATCAACCAGTTCGCCTTTGATCTTTATCCAGCTCTTAAAAACAAAGAGGAAAACATCTTTTTTTCACCTTACAGCCTCTCCACGGCCATGGCTATGACCTATGAAGGGGCTAGAGGCCAGACCGCTGAAGAAATAAGGCAGGTCTTCCACTATCCTGAAGACATAGAAATCTTGAGACGCGGATATGCCGAGACCATCAACCAGATTAATAAAAAAGACAAAAAATATGAGCTACACACAGCTAATGCTCTCTGGGCTCAGAAAAATTATCCGTTTTTGCCCGAATATTTTAAGACCGTAGAAAAGTACTACGGCGGGAAAGTGACCAACATAGATTTTGTCAGGGACACGGAAAATTCCAGACTGACTATCAATAAATGGGTTGAAGAGCAGACCAACAACCGAATCAAAGATTTGATTCCGCAGGGAGTTATCACTCCTCTGACTCGCCTGGTTCTGACTAATGCCATTTATTTTAAGGGGAATTGGGAAACTCAGTTTCCAAAGGGCAATACGAAGGAAGCTGAATTCAGGGCAAGCGTTGATAAGAAGGTCAGGGTGCCGATGATGTTTATTGGGGGGAGAAAGTTCAATTATACAGAAAATGAGGCTCTGCAGCTTCTTGAACTTCCTTATGCAGGCAATGAGCTCTCTATGCTGGTTTTGCTGCCAAGAAATGAATTATCTGAAGTTGAACCTTATCTCAAGCCTGATAAAATCCAAGATTTGATGAAGGACATGCGCCAGGAAGAAGTGGATGTCTATCTGCCCAGGTTCAAGTTTGAGACCAAGTATCTGATGGGAGGAGAGAAAGGGATTTTAGGCAGAATGGGGATGCCGACCGCTTTCTCAGAAATGCGGGCAGATTTTTCCGGGATGACCGGTAAGCCTGACCTCTATATTACCGAAGTGGTACATCAAGCTTTTGTGGAGGTCAATGAAGAGGGGACAGAGGCGGCCGCCGCCACGGGCATAATCATGGGAGCTAAGGCAGTATTGATGAAAAAAGTCTTCCGGGCTGACCATCCGTTTATTTTCTTCATTCAGGAAAAGCGGACAGGAGCAATACTCTTCTTTGGGCGCGTAATGGAACCGACAAGATAATTGGCTTCAAGATTGATTGTATTTTTTATTTTGAAACCAGAATGATTTGCTGGATTGAGCAAGGGGCCAGAGGGCAGTAAATCAATTTCGCAATAAGGTCGGGATTTTTTATAATAAAAATAAACAGTTTACCCAGAATTAGGTAAATGAAGTTAATATTTTTTGGGGATGTATGATGAAAGGCTCAGGCAAATTGACCCGGGTAATGGTAATTTTTTTGTTAGGTTCCGTTATGGCTGGAGCCACGGCTCAAGAATTAATCAAAAACCCGCGTAAACCAGCCAGCAAAAATCCGGGCCGGGTTCTGAAGATGCAGAAGGTCTGGCAGGTAAGCGACGTTGACGGCTCATTTTATTTTAAGTATCCCCAAGGTCTCGCGATAGCTTCGGATGGGTCAATCTTTATCAATGACCAGGAAGAGCTCTTAAAGTTTTCAGCTGAGGGCCATTTTCTCGGTAATTTTTACAAGAAAGGACAGGGGCCAGGAGAAATCGCTGAGATATTTACTTTCCGCCTGGATAAAGACCGGCTGTTTGTCTATGACTACCTGGCCAATAAAATCATCCAGATGGATTTAGATGGTAGGCTTATCGGTCAGGTTAAGCTGGATAAAGGACCCTACAATGGCTTTTATGGTCTCAGCGGCCAGCGCTTCGTTTTTGTCAAAATGATTTATCCGCCCCGAGAAGAAAGAAAGGGTAGCCTTCAGGACGTAGGCTGTTTCATCCTGTTGATTTCTCTTGATGGCAG
>Ga0272448_1000191_pt1 | contig 94149 bp, 75 predicted proteins | sample YNPCB0191_FD_202220 | JGI IMG/M metagenome (GOLD analysis project Ga0272448, IMG submission 202220) | Hot spring sediment microbial communities from Yellowstone National Park, WY, United States - YNP-CB-019-1 | ecosystem: Environmental > Aquatic > Thermal springs > Hot (42-90C) > Sediment... | reverse complement strand
GACCGCCAGACGCTTTCCATTCTCGCGCGCACCATGCAGAACGATCTGGGCATTAGCGACCTGGATTATGCGCATGTGGTGCAGGCGTTTCTGCTGGCCTACACTTTGGCTTACCTTCTGGCGGGTCGCGTCACCGACCTGCTGGGAACCCGCCTGTCCCTGGCCTTGTTTCTGGGCTGGTGGTCGCTGGCCAATTTGCTGACCGCCTTCGCGCGATCGGCTCTGTCGCTGGGCGTGTTCCGCTTCCTGCTCGGGTTGGGGGAGGCGGGTAACTACACCGCCGCGCCCAAGGCGGTTTCGGAATGGTTTCAGCCCAAGGAGCGCGCTCTGGCCGTAGGAATTTACACGGCCGGCGCGATGGTGGGGGCCACGATTTCGCCGCCGCTGATCAGTTGGCTTGGCGGAAACTTCGGCTGGCGCATGGCATTCGTAGGGACGGGCAGCCTGGGTTTGCTATGGCTGGTTCCCTGGCTCTGGCTTTATCGTGAGCCCTGGCGGCATCGCCGGATTACTCCACAGGAAGCGGCATCTGTTCCGTCGCGCCCGCCGTCGCCTGCCGTCCGAGGTTCCGAGCGGCAAAGCTGGAAGGAGGCAGCCAGTTACCGCTCGGCCTGGCTGCTGATGAGCGCGCGGCTGTTGACGGACTCGGTCTGGTATTTCTACCTGTTCTGGTTCCCCAAATATCTGATGGATGCGCGCAGCTTGAGCCTGGCCGAGGTGGGCCGCGTCGCCTGGGTCGTCTATCTGGCGGCGGACCTGGGCAGCGTGGTCGGCGGCGCTCTCTCCGGACGACTCATCCGCCGCGGTTTCGCCCCTGTGCGGGCCCGGCTTTGCGTTATGGGCTCGGCCGCGCTGCTGGCGCCGTTGGGTGCGCTGATGGCCTTGCGCCCGCCTCTGGAAATAGCCCTGTTGCTTGCCGCCCTGGTCAGTTTCTGTCACCTGACCTGGCAAGTCACCCTGACGGCGCTCATCGTGGACCTCATCCCGCAGCGCATCGTGGCCACAGTCTTCGGTCTGGTGGCCGCGGGCAGCGGCCTGGGCGGGCTGCTTTCGACCGGCGCCATCGGGCGTCTGGTGACGGCCTATTCCTACGCTCCCGTCTTCGCTCTCATGGCGATTTTGCACCCCAGCGCCTTCCTGCTGGTGCGAAGAATCCGGTGAATCGGGCCGGCTCGAGGGGGCGCAAATTGCAGTAGCCTGCGCGGTGGCCGCCCGGCAGGCGCGACAGCCGGACGTATCGCCATGCCGTTTCACTACGACGGTCTTTGTGCCGCCCGGCTCCTGATTCCCAGGAGGTTTACCCGACTGCCTTGCTGCGGAGCACGACGATCTTTCCTAAGCTTTAGACCAACCCGATTCTTGACGGGCGGCAGGACGATCGGCCCGACGAGCAGGGCCGCCGCAGAAGCGAGTCATCGCCGGGCCGGCCGTGAAGAACGAGCTGCTGCGGCAGCGCATCCGGCGCCTGGAGGAGGAGAAGCCCTTTCTGCGGTGAAGGTCGAAGAAATGAGCGGCGCCCGCAGCAGACCGCCAAGCGCAGCCCGAGAACACGCTACACGGATTAGCGGCTCTGAGGGGGGTCCGCGTCCGCCTCCGCGGCATACCCGCCAGAGGCTGCTTTCCCTGGGGGCTGCCGCATGACGATAATTCAGGAAGCTGTGCAAGAAATCGCGTGCGGTACACCTCGGATCTAGCTGTTGCCACCCGTGATGCTATCCCGGCTCGACGCCCACGACGCGCCGCTGCCGCGGCAGGTCCTGGGGGTAACGATACACCCGGATATGCCACCATCGTTGCTCAGCGAGATATTTCCCCCGACCCTGCGCTGGGCGCCCCCGAATCGGCGTGTCGCGCAACGTGCGGTAGCGCTCCTGCCGCCCGAGGCGCTATCGCTTGCCCGGTCCCTCCACCCGAACGGCTAGGTCGCTCATCGGCCTGCGCGCAGTCTGTTGGCTTGGGGTACAAACGCGTACATCTGCGATCTGCCTCGGATGATTTCATATTCGGGATTTAGTTGCTTTACCAAGCGAGGGATGACATCACGGTCATCCGGCAGGTGGTACACGCATATGGCGAGCTTGGGTGCGAATGAACGCAAGGCCTGCTGAGCGCCCGCCAGCGCGTGGCGTTCGGATCCCTCGATATCCATCTTGATGAAATCCACCCGCTGCAAGCCCAGCTCGCGCACTGCCGCGTCAATGGTGGTCGCGCGGACGGACTGTCCGCCTGTCCCTGAGACACGGCCCGTGCCGGTATTCTTGAGCGGGGGCCGCTCGAACTTGAGCGTGCCTTGGCTGGACCACGCCGCCGCTTCCATCACCTTCACGCTTCCGCGGCGGATCTGGTCGCCGAAAGTTTTCCTCAGGCATTCGGCGTTGACCGGTTCGGGCTCAAAGCCGACGACCAGTCCGGCGCCGCGCTCCAGGGCCAGGCGCGTGAAAAGCCCCAAGTGAGCACCGACGTCCAAGACCACATCACCCGGCCAGACGCTCACTTCCGCGAACTCGTAGACGCCATCGCGCCCGATTTCCGCGGCGATCTCTTTGATGATCGCCGCGTCTTCGAAGCGCCCCCATACGGCCCCTAGCGGCGTCTCCCAAAAGACCGAGCAAGCCGTAGAGAGATCGCGGCGGCGCATGTGAACCGGGCCGGCGCCCAGAACAAATCCCACGTTGGCGGCCAGCTTCTGCTGGTAAGTCAGCACCCGGTCGGGATAGAGGGCCATCAGAATATCCACCCATCCCAATTCCGGGAGCTGCCCCCGTGCTTTCAAGCCGACCAGCGAAGCACGCCACGCCAGTTTGCTAGTATCGAAACCGGCGAGTGCAGCCACCGCCACGGCGGCGAGCAGCGCCAAGGCCGGTACCAAAAGTTTTCGCGGAATGCGGACCAACATGTACCACCTGCCTTGCTGGATCCTTATGGATCGGAAATCTTATTGGTAGATTATGGCATGGTTCCGCCTGGAAGGCGGCCCGTTTCCATATAATCCCTTTCAAACCGTGCCTGCCGTTTTCCGGCACACGGCTTAACGATGATATTCTCGGCGTGGCTTGCGTCGGGTATTGCACCGTGCCCATCAATCGGTGCAGGCCTATCCCATAAAGCCGATGCCCGGTGAACGGCGTACGCCTGGCGGCCCGTTGCCCGCCCCGCCGAAACTGCCAGCGACGCAGCCGGTTGACCACAAAGTCGTCCATCTTGTTGAACACCCGGTCGGCGTTGCCCGTTCGGTATGTATCGCCGGTTCTGCCCCGTGGCGTGGATCACCCCTGAGGTCTCAAGCCGGATGCGCTGAATGTGGCCAACGAAGGCCGCTTCGTGGCCTTTGTGCCAGGGAGCCGGGCCGAGCGCGCAATGGGGGCGTTGCGCTCTCATCCGGTGAGCGCGGGGCGGTGCGCATCGGCTCGGTTCTTGAAGAAGGCGCCGCCCTGGTCTTGTTGCGAAGCTGCTTGGGCGGCCAAAGGGTGGTGGATATGCTGAGCGGCGAGCAGTGGCCGAGGATCTGCTGAGAGGGGCGTCCGGATCAGAACAAGTACTTGGCGGATACTTGCAAGACGCGCCCGGAGCCGGCACCCGTTATCCGACCGAAGGCCGGCGAGGTCAAGGTAGCGTTAGGATTGTTGAAGTTGGGCCGGTTAGGCAAGTTGAAAGCATCGAATCGGAGCTGCAAGCGCTGCGCTTCCGTCAGGCGAAGGCTTTTCATCAAGGAGGCGTCCAGGTTGAATGAGCCTGGGCCGGAAATGATGTTGCGCCCTGCGTTGCCGAAAGTCAACGGGGCGTTGTGACGGAAGGCGGTGGTGTCGAAATAGCGAGCGATACGCTCGGCCCGCGAACGGCCCGCTGGCAGCCGCCATTCGCCCACCACGTCGGGGCGATCGTTGCCGACGCCGGACAACGAGTTATCACGGCCGCAGAAGACGGTGAACGGCGTGCCGGTCGAGGCGATGAGTATTGCGCCTATCTCCCAACCGCCAATGGCGCGCTCGTACCAGCGTGCGCCGCGCCACCAGGGCAGCTCGTAGAGCAGCGAAGTAGCCCAGCGGTGTCGCATATCGCTGTCCATGCGCCCGCGCTCGCCGCGGCGATCCAGTGGATCCTGATAAGCCTGCTGGGAGAGTTGTGCGAAAGCATTCCAAGTCCATTCATCTATGGCCACTGCCCAGGTGTAAGAGCTGGTCAGGGTGAAGCCGCCAGTGAGCCGTTTCTGCAACTGCACTTGCAGGGAATTGTAGGCCGAGTTGCCCTGGGTGTAAAGTTGTCCGATGCTTGCGTAATCGGGGGCGTAAATTCGCCTGGCGTTTGTGTTGGCGGTAGTGGCGCCGGGGATAAGGCGCGCGACATTGAGTTCGCGCAACTGGGGAAGCTTTCGCCCCACATTGCCCACATAAGCGATCTCCAGCATGTAGTTACCCCGCACCTGTTGCTGGATGCTGAAGTTGTAATTCATTGAATACGGAATGCGCACACCCGTGCTGTAGGATTTCGGGATGGAAACGGGCAACACGAACTTCGCGTTGGCCGGGTCAACCTTATAAGGGAAGGGGTTGGCGGTTCCCCGATAAGGCGCGCTCAGTTGTGTAACGTCGCGGTTGACGACCAGACCGAAGGGCTGAGGAGATAACACCCCTCCCGCCATCTCGGCGCTGAGCGGTTCATAAAACACGCCGAAGCTGGTCCGCACAGCGGTTCGCCCGTTGCCGAACACGTCCCAGGCCACACCCAGCCGCGGGGAGAAATTATTGCGGTCATCCTGGTAAGGAAACGCGGGATCGCCCGGAAAGACCAAGCCCGCCGGGGCAGTGGGGAACCGGCTGGACCGTGCTCCGGCTACGAAGCTCGTCAGTTTGCCGTAGCGTTCCTTCCAGGCAGGAAACACATCGTAGCGCAGGCCCACGTTTAGTGTTATGCGCGGGTGGACCTTCCAGGCATCCTGCGCGTAGGCTGCCAGGACCGTATAGCGCTGGTCGGTATCCAGAGGCGAAGCCTGCTGCATGGAACGGGCACGGCCCAGCAGAAAGTCGGCCAGAGCGTACCGCGATTGAGTGCCGTCGAATCTGAACTGTCCGCCGGTGTTATTGTTGTCGCGATACAAGAAGCGGTTGCGCTGGACGTCGAGGCCGAACTTGGCTTGATGCCGGCTGCGGGACCAGCTCAAGCTCTCGGACATGTCAAGGTTGTCGGAAAGGCGCTGCCGGTCCCGGCCCGGCGATAGAGTAAAGCGCCCTGTGATTTCCAACCGGGGCATGGTGGGCGGGCCGCCCGCATGAGCAAAATCGCTGCCCCCGAGCTCAATAAGGGTCTGCCGGACGGTGTTGTGCTCCAGGTAGTTGAAACGCGTGTAAGTGATCCTGGCAGAGTTGAGCAGGCTTGCCGTCAAACTGTGCGTGTCTTCCAGCGTGGCAGTTTGCATCCGCAGCGAGTTTTCAAAGGGGCTGTAGCCGGGGAAACTGGATCCCTCGGGAAAGTTATCCGCGCCGGCGTTGTTGTTTATAAGGTAACGGAAATTCAGCCGGTTACTTTGAGTAACCGCGTGATCAAGACGCCCCAGGTACTGATTGCCGTTCGTGGGCCGGCTAACCTGCGCCACGTATGCTCCGCCGGGACGGTTGGCCTGAGGGTTGTAGCGCTCTAGCACGGGCGCTGCCACAGAATCGAAGCGGGACTGGGGAATCTGGCTGTTGGGAAACGGCTGGCCCGTTAGAGGATCCCGCACGCCGCCCGCCACGTGCGAGAAATCGCCCCGAACCTCGCCGGGTGTTGCGGGAACGGCGGAGGTCGAAAGCTGATCCTCGCGGATGCGCAGGCCCTGGTAAGTGAAAAACCAGAAGGTGCGGTTCTGGCCGTTGTAAAGCCTCGGCAGTCGCACGGGGCCGCCTCCCGTAACTCCGAACTGGTGGAAGCGCAGCTTGGGCACGCTACCGGCAAAGAAACTCCGGGCATCCATCGCATCATTGCGCAGAAATTCCCACGCGCTGCCGTGAAATTGGTTAGTGCCCGAACGGGTTACGGCGCTGATGACCGCGGCTCCGCGACCATATTCGGCCGGCGTCCCTACTGTTGCCACCTTGAATTCTTGCAAGGCGTCCGGGGGCGGCAGTTCGAGTCCTTGCCCGCGATGAAAGTACGCCAGGGAGCCGCCGTCCAGCAAATAGTTCACCCCGGTCTGCCGCCCTCCGTTGACCCGCATGGTTTGCTGTCCGTAAGACGGGCGGATCGTGGTTCCGACGTTGTTAACGCCCGGTATGAGCCGGACCAGATCCAGCGGGTTGCGCCCGTTGAGTGGGAGGTCGCGTACCCGCCGGTCGTCAACCAGCATGCCGTGCACGGCGCTGCGCGTATCAACCTGCGGCGTCTCCGCAGTGACCTGCACAGTTTGCGTGGCGTCGCCGAGTTGGAGCACAAAGTCCACGCGCAAGCTTTGCAAGGCGTTGAGCGTGAGGCTGCGGCGTTCCGTCGTGCGGAAACCTGCCATGCCGGCCGAAACGGTGTAAACGCCCACCGGCAGCAGAGGCACGACATATTCGCCGGTCTCGTTGGTGGTAACGCTCCGCCGCTCGCCGGTGTTCTGATTGAGCACGCTGATGGTAGCTTTGGGCACCACTGCCCCGCTCGGGTCTCTTACCGTTCCTGCGATTTCACCGGTGGGGCTTTGCGCGAGGCCCAGGCAGCAGCAAGCGAGTGCGGCCAGTACAACTGACCTCATCTCGAGCAGCATATGTCCTCCGTGCTGCATTATTAGCAGGCTTTCAACATTAGGTCAACCCCCATGGGTCAAGCCCCAATCGTTGCTTGCCGGCGATTTCCCAAACCCCGCGAAGGACACGTGGAATGGGTCGGCAAAGGTGTATGATGACGGCCAAAGTGAGCGCAAAGCACGTTTCGAAAACCAGCCGAGGGCTTCGCGTTGAGGACGGACGAGGCGGGCCGCGGGCCGGCGGGTGTGCTGTCGGCCTTCGGCCGGAAACTGATTTATTGAGAGGTCATGATGCTGCGCCGTGAGTTTTTGAGGTCGCTGGCGGCGGGGCTGGCCGCGGCGGCTGAAACAAGAAGGCCGAACATTGTTTTCATTCTGGCCGACGATCTGGGCCAGCGCGATCTGGGCTGTTACGGCAACCGCTACTTCGCCACCCCCAACATTGACCGGCTGGCGAGCGAAGGCGCGCGTTTCACGGACGCCTACGCCGCCTGTCCGGTCTGCTCGCCCACCCGGGCCAGCATCATCACCGGACGCTACCCGGTGCGCTACGGGGTCACGGACTGGATTCCCGGGCGGCCCAGCCACCAGAACGGCCCCATAAGGACGCCGCGCACCAAGACCGAACTGGCGCTGGAGGAGGCGACGCTAGCCGAGCGCCTGAAACCGGCCGGCTACCGCAGCGCCTCGGTGGGCAAGTGGCATCTGGGCGGCGAGGGATTCAGCCCGCTGGAGCAAGGCTTCGACATCAATATCGGCGGCACGCATTCGGGCAGCCCGCCGCCTTCCAAGACCCCGTATTTCGGGCCTTACGAACTGCCCAATCTGAAAGGAGAACCGGGCGAGTTTCTGACCGAGCGGCTGACGCGCGAGGCTTGCGCCTTCATAAAACAAAACCGGGCCGACCCGTTCTTCCTCTATCTTTCGCATTTCACCGTGCACATCCCGCTCAACGCCCGCCAGGCGGAGATCGCCCGGCATCAGGCCAAGGCCGCCGGGCGTTATCACCCGGTCTATGCGGCGATGGTTGAGAGCCTGGATGAATCGGTGGGGCAGGTGCTCAAGGCCATCGAAGAAGCGGGCCTGAAGGAGCGCACGCTGGTGATTTTTTTCTCGGACAACGGCGGGCTGCGCTACGAGGGTTTGAGCAAGCAGTGGGTGACCGATAACGCGCCCTTCCGCGCAGGTAAGGGCCATCTTTACGAAGGGGGCATCCGGGAGCCGCTGCTGGTGAGGCTGCCGGGAGTGGTCAAGCCGGGCACGGTGATTTCGACGCCGGTTTCAAGCGTGGACCTGCTGCCCACAATATGCGAGTTGGCGGGGGCGAAGGCGGGCGAGGCGGACGGCGTTAGCCTGACGCCGCTGCTCAAAGGCGGACGCATCGGCGAGCGGCCGCTTTACTGGCACTACCCGCATTACTCCAATCAAGGCGGCGAGCCGGGCAGCGCCATACGGCTGGGACCCTGGAAGCTGATCCGCTTCTACGATCGGCCCCGGCAGGAGCTTTATCATTTGGGCAAAGATCCCGGCGAGACGCGGAATCTGATCGAGCGCGAGCCCCGCGTGGCGCGCCGCCTGGCGGCGCAGCTCGATGAGTGGCTGAAACGGACGCACGCCGTCATGCCGGAGCGCAATCCCAGCTTCGACCCATCCTGGCCGGGCTGGGGGCTGACGGGGGCAGAGCGGCCCACGCCGCCGGTGCGGTGAGGCCCAGCGAATCCGCAGCGGAGATTCGCTAGGTGGCTCTGCACCGCAAGCAAAGCGCGTTTTGCCGAAGGCAGACGGCGGATCAGGCTGTCGTTGCACGCCTCCAAGCTTAGGGCTGGTTTGTTTGCAAGGCGGCCACCGCCTCAAGATGATGGGTTTGAGGGAACAGGTCTACGAGGGTGAGCTTCGCCAGGCGGTAACCGCCGGCGGCCAGCAGGCGTAAATCTCGAGCCAGGGTGGCGGAATCGCAGGCCACGATCGTCAAGCGCGGCGGGCGCAGACGGAGCAGCTCGCGGGTGACGCGCGGCCCCAAGCCGGCACGCGGCGGATCGGCTAAGACGAACTCGGGCGTCTCGGACAATGCCGCCAAGTAATGCTCGGCGGGCAGCTTGTGCACCCGGATGGGCAGTTCAGCGCGCTGGGCGTTGAATTCCAGGTCGCGCGCTGCGGCGGGATTGGACTCCACCGCCGCTATGCGGCTGAAGCGGCGGGCCAGCGGCAGGGAAAACAGCCCTACGCCTGCGTACAATTCCAGGGCCGTTTCACCTTGCGCGTCCTGCACCGCGCAGCGTATCAGGTCCTCGATCAGGAAGCGATTGATCTGGAAGAAGGACCGGTAGCCGACCCGGTAGGTTTCGCCGCCGGTCCGGTAATCGAGCGCGCCCTGCATGACGCTCGGCATGCGCTTGGCGCACCACTGAAAGAACCGCCGCGCCGGGGCGCGACCGCCCTGGCAAGCGGTCACGTTGAGCTGGACTTGCGCTTCATTGGTGAAGACCTCCAGGGAGCGAAGGAAGCGCGGGAAGCGGGCGTCGGAAATCATTTCCTTGAGCAGGGCCAGGGTTCGATTGACGGCGGGCGAGGCCACCAGGCAATGCTCGGCCGGGCAGAGGCGATGGCTGCCGGCTTCAAAGTAGCCGATGTTGCGTCCGTCCAGGTGGAACTGCGCGCGGTTGCGGTAGGCCCAAGGCGGGCCCGTGATGAGGGCTACCTCGCCGGGCAGCTCGACGCCTCCCAGTCTTCGCAGATCCTCCAGCAAAATGGCGCGCTTGATGTCGACCTGCAAGGAGTAATCGGCGTGCTGGAGCCGACAGCCGCCGCAGCGCGGAAAATACGGGCAGGGCGGCGGCACACGTCCCGGCGCGGCTTCCAGGACTTCTTCCAGGCAGGCCTCCAGATGACCGGGGCACTCTCGCTTCAACCGGATGCGGACGGTCTCGCCCGGCAAGACATCACTTACCAGGACCACACGGCCTTCCAGGCGGGCCAGACCGAGGCCGCCGTGGACGATCTTCTCGATTCGCACCGCCGGAAGGCGTCCGGCGTGCTTGCCGGCGGTGTTTGTTTCTTCGCTCGCCATCTCGTAGGATAGGTATTCACGCCGCCTTGCAGGCCGCGCGGCAGCCGGCTCGGGCGCGTTGTTCCAACTAGCATGAAACCACGAGTCTTCTCCGGGATGCAGCCCACCGGGAATCTGCACATCGGGAATTATCTGGGCGCGTTGAAGCAGTGGGTCGCGATGCAGTACGACTACGAGGCCATTTTCTGCATAGTGGATCTGCACGCGGTCACAGTGTACCAGCAGCCGGACGAGTTGCGCGCCAAGATCCGGGAGCTGGCGGCCCTGTATCTGGCCGCCGGGATTGATCCCAAGCAATCAACGATCATGGTGCAATCCATGGTGCCGGCCCATGCGGAGCTGGCCTGGATGCTGACCTGCGTGACGCCGTTCGGCTGGCTGGGGCGCATGACGCAGTTCAAAGCCAAGGCCGCCGAGCAGGAGACCGTGGGCGACGGCTTGTTTCAATATCCGGTGTTGATGGCGGCCGATATCCTGCTGTACCAGGCGGCCATCGTGCCGGTGGGAGAGGACCAGGCACAGCATCTGGAGCTGACGCGCGACATCGCGCAGCGGTTCAACTCCCTGTACGGCGAGACCTTCGTGGTGCCCGAGACGCGGCTGCCCATGGTGGGTGCGCGCATCATGGGACTGGACGATCCGGAGAAGAAGATGAGCAAGTCCGCCGCCGGATCCGGTCACGCCATTGCGCTGCTGGATCCGCCGGAGGTGATCCGGCGAAAGATCATGCGCGCCACCACGGACTCCGCGCCGGGCGTGGACTTTGGAATTCTGGGGCCGGGCGTGGCCAACCTGCTGAACATCTACCAGGGCTTCACGGACTGGAGCGACGAACAAATGCAGGCGCACTTTGCGGGCATGCGTTACAGCGAGCTGAAGAGGCAGGTGGCGGAGGCGGTTATCGCGGGGCTGGAACCGCTTCAGAGTCGCTATCGGGAGATTGCCGCCGAGCCGAGTTACCTGGACCGGATCCTTTGCGAAGGAGCCGCACGAGTAGCGCCGATCGCCAACGCCACAGTGGAGCTGGTCAAGCAGCGCATGGGGCTTTACACCCCTGAGGTCCCGGCGCCGGCGGCGGGGCCCAACTGAGCGGCGCATGCAGCAGCACCCGGTCTCTGTGGCCGCCTACTACCGGCTGGTTCGCGAGAACCGGAATTTCCGTCTGCTGTGGTGCGCGCAGATCGTCAGCGAACTGGGCGATTGGTTTTACGCCATCTCGATTTACAGCCTGCTGCTGGAGTTGACCGGCAGCGCCAAATCTATCGGCCTGGCCTACGTGCTTCAGGTGCTGCCGCAGTTTTTCGTGGCTCCGGCGGCAGGAGTGGTCAACGACCGGATGAGCCGGCGGCGCGTGATGATCCTGAGTGACCTAGCGCGGGCGGCCATTGTGCTGGGGATGTTGCTGGTGCGCAGCCCGTCGCTGGTATGGCTGGTGTACGTCCTGCTGTTGCTGGAGACCGTGGGATGGGCGTTTTTCGAGCCCGGACGCAGCGCGGTGGTTCCGGTGATCGCGCGGGAGGATGAGCTGCTGGCGGCCAACGCGCTCGGCTCAGTCACCTGGTCGTTCAATCTGGCGATCGGGGCGGGCCTGGGGGGGTTGGTGGCGGCTTTCCTGGGGCGCAACATGGTGTTTCTGATAAACGCGGCTTCCTTTCTGGGATCGGCCGCCTTGATCCGCGCCATGCGCTTTCCGGAAGAGCATCTGGCGCAGGCGCGCCCGTTCCGGGCCCGCGAGCTGACGGACTTCTCGCCGTTTCTGGAAGGCGCGCGCTACATGATTCGCGACCGCAGGCTGCTGGCCACGCTGTTTGTAAAAGGGGGGCTGGGGCTGATGGGGACCAACTGGGTGCTGCTGCCGATCTTTGGGGAACGGGTCTTTCCGGTGAGGCCGGCCGAGTTGGGCGCGCCGCGCGCCGGAATGTTAGGCATGAGCCTGCTGATGGGCTCGCGCGGCGTAGGGGCACTCATCGGCCCGCTGATCGGCGGCTATGCGCTGGGGCGGGAGGCGCCGAGGCTGCGATTGGGGATTCTGCTGGGCTTTCTGGCCGCGGCGATGGGCTACGTCGCCCTGGCGGCGGCGCCGAGCCTGGGATGGGCGTGTGCGGCGGTGATTCTGGCGCACGCGGGCGGCTCGACGATCTGGGTGTTCTCGACCACGTTGCTCCAGGAGCAGACCGAGGATCGCTACCGCGGCCGCGTGTTCTCGGCCGATTACGCCTTGCTGTCGGTGACGGTTTCGGCGGCAACTTACCTGGCGGGCGTCTCCATAGACTGGGGCGCGGGCGTGCGTACGATTGCGGCTCTGACCGGGGCGCTGTCACTGGTTCCGGCGAGCCTGTGGGCGCTGGCGCAGCGGCTGTGGCGCGAGCCGCAGCCGGTCCGGAGGCGGTGAGCAGCGAGCAGAATTCACGTCGCCTGGCGGAGGGCTTCCGCCAATAATTGGCAGTTCTCGCGCACCTGTTCCTTGTGCTTGGGGAACATCCCGATGACCACACAGTCCGACGGCTTGGCGTAGCGGAAGACCAGGCGCAGGGCGTCCAGCATCTCATCGCGCGAGCCGCACAGCCGCGAAGCGCCGTAGACCTTGAAAATCAGGCAGGGCCTGGCGGTCTGGCGCACGCGCTCGAGCATGCGCTCGCGATCGGGATGATGGAAGTACTCGCCCTCCAGCTTGCCGCCCGCAAGTCGTTCGCTGTCGGCGCGCGGGCGGCTGAGGTTGTAGAGGCAGGTCATGTAGAAATCCAGGTCCCAAGCTTTGGACTCGACGTAATCCACAACCTCGGGAATGTGCGTGCCCAAGCCCACCTGGACGCCGGTGTCGCGAATCACCTTGAGCATTTCGCGGGCCTGCTCGATTCTGCCGGCGGCCCAGAAGCGATCGGTCTGGGAGCCGTGATGATAGATGCCGACGGGCTTGTAGGCGGCGATTTCACGGATGTTGCGGGCGATATCGGCGTACTCGGAGGCGGTCTGCGCGATCCACTGGATGCGCCCGCCCTCCAGACGGTACTCGTGCAGCAGGCGCATGATGTGGCGGTCGCCGCGCGACTGCCAGGTGTTGACGCCTGCGCGCTCACAGTCGGCCAGCAGGCGCTTGACGTTGGCGGCGGTGAAGTAGTCCGTCATTTCGCGGCTCAGCGCGGCCGAGACGTGCGAGTTGCCGCTGACGGGATTACCTCCGACGATCAAGCGGGAGATCGTGTGCGGGCCGAACTTCACCAGGGGCGGCGCCGGCGGATCGGCAGCAGCCGCCAGGGACGCCAGGACGGCTTGCCGTCGTGTGATCTGCATGGCGTTCAACATGATAACAGGACGGCGAAGCAGGCTAGTGAGTCAAGTCATCGCGCCGGCGGCGGCTGCTTCAGCGCCGGGAGCCGGCGGAGGCGACGCCTGCGGCGTGAAGCGGCTTGGCGGCGGGCGAGCGGCTGCGCCAGAATAGCAGCATGGCTCTGCTGGAAACCATCGAGCAGCACATGCGCGAGGCGATGAAGGCCCGCGAGGAAGCGCGCTTGAGCGCCCTGCGCCTGATCAAGTCCGCGCTGACCAAACACCGCGCCGACACCGCGCGCCCGCTGGATGAGAAAGCCGAACTCCAGGTTTTGAACATGCTGCTGAAGCAGCGCCGGGAGGCGGCCGAGGCCTCTCGCAAAGGCGGACGCCCGGAGCTGGCCGAAAAAGAAGAAGCCGAGCTACGCCTGATCGAGTCCTACATGCCGGCTTTGGCGACCGAGGAAGAGATGGAGGCCGCCATCCAGGCGGCCCTGGAGGAGACCGGCGTGAAGTCCGCGAAGCAGATGGGCGTGGTGATGAAAGCCGCGCAGGCTCGTCTGGCAGGCAAGCGCGTAGACGGCAAGACGCTCAGCGACAAAGTGCGTGCGCGGTTGAGCTGAAGCGGGCTTCCGGCGGCGGCCGGGCGTTCTACAATAGGCACGATGGCTGAGACACCCGACCAGAAGCCCCCGGCTCTCAGCTTCGAGGCTTGCCTGGAGGAGCTGGAGAAAACCGTCAAGGAACTGGAGAGCGGTGAGTTGCCGCTGGAGCGCGCCCTGGAGCTGTATGAGAAGGGCGTAGGTCTGGCGGAGGCCTGCCGCAAGCAGCTTGCCGAGGCCGAAACCCGGGTAGAGATTCTCATGAAGCGCGAGGGCCGCATTCAGCCCGAGCCTTTCGGCCCGGAAAAACCATGAGCGCCCACCGCCACCACGTTCGGCCGCTCGCCGCGCCGGGCGGAGCGGCAAGCTTCCAAGAGTACCTGGTCGCGCAACAGAAGCGGGTGGAGAGGCAATTGGACCGCCGGCTGCCGCCCGAGACACAGCCGCCGGAAACCATCCATCGCGCCATGCGGTACAGCGTGTTTGCGGGGGGCAAACGGATCCGGCCAATTTTGTGCCTGGCGGCGGCGGAAGCCGTCGGGGATGAGGCGCCCGGAGCGGAGGCGGCGGCCTGCGCCCTAGAGCTGGTGCACACCTACTCGCTGATCCATGATGATCTGCCGGCCCTGGATAACGATGACTTTCGGCGCGGCCGGCCGACCTGCCACAAGCAGTTCGGCGAAGCCATCGCTATCCTGGCGGGCGACGCGCTGTTGACGCTGGCCTTCGAGGTGTTGGCGAATGCGGAGGCGAGCGACGCGGTGAGGGTGCGCCTGGCGGCGGAGCTGGGCGCGGCGGCCGGTACGGTGGGCGGGATGATCGCGGGGCAGGTGGCGGACCTGGAGGGCGAAGGGAAGCCGGCCACGGCGGAGCTGCTAGAGACCATTCACCGCGCCAAGACCGGCGCGCTGCTGGCGGCCAGCGTGCGCATGGGCGCCATCTGCGCGGGCGCAAGCGAAGAGCAACTGGACGCCCTCACTCGGTACGGGCGGCACGTCGGCCTGGCTTTTCAGATCGTTGACGACCTGCTGGACGTCGAGCAATCCTCGGAAAGACTCGGCAAGACCGCGGGCAAGGACGCGCAGCGGCAAAAGATTACCTTCCCCGCGGTCTACGGGTTGCCGGCCTCACACCGCATGGCTGAGCAGCAGATTCAGGCGGGGTTGCGCGAACTGGAGCCGCTTGGGGAGCGCGCCCGCCGCCTGCGCGAGCTGGCCGAACTGATATTGAACCGGCAGAAGTGAACCGGCAGCGGCTGGATGAATTGCTGGTGGAGCGCGGGCTGGCCCAGAGCAGGGCCAAAGCGCGGGCGCTGATTCTGGCCGGGCAAGTGCTGGTGAACGGCCGCAAGGGCGCCAAGGCGGGCGAGCTAATTCAGGCGGACGCACGGGTGGAGGTGGTTGAGCCGCCGCCTTACGTCAGCCGGGGAGGATTGAAGCTCCAGGCCGCGCTGGATCATTTCCGGATCGCTGTGGAGGGCCGGGTGTGCCTGGATGTGGGCGCCTCGACCGGGGGCTTCACGGACTGCCTGCTGAAACGCGGCGCGCGGCGCGTCTACGCGGTGGATGTGGGCCGGGGCCAACTGGACTGGAGGCTGCGCGGCGATGCGCGGGTGGTCGTCTGCGAGGGGATCAACGCGCGGTATCTGGGTCCCGAGCAGGTGCCCGAACCGGTTGATCTGGCGGTCTGCGACGTCAGCTTCATTTCGGCGACGCTGATCTTGCCGCGGCTGGCGGCGCTGCTCAGCGACACGGGCGAAATGGTTATACTTGTCAAGCCGCAGTTCGAAGTCGGCCGCGGGCAGGTGGGTAAAGGCGGCGTGGTGCGGGATCCGGAGTTGCACCAGGCGGCCTGCCGGAAAGTGGCGGAGGCGGCGGCAGGGTTGGGATTCCACTCTGAATGGATAGAAAGCCCCGTGCGCGGGGCGGAAGGCAACCGGGAGTTCTTGCTCTATGCCCGACGTTAAAGTAGTGGGCGTAATTTCGAAGCCGGGCGTGGCGGCGGCCGCGCGCATCGTGCCGGAGCTGATCGAGTGGCTGCGGGCGAGGGGTCTGGAGGTGCGCTGCGATGCGGTGACCGCCGCTTATCTGGGTTCGGCGGAGGGCCTGCCGCGCGACCAGGTGCCGGAAGGCTGCCAGTTGGTGATCGTGCTGGGAGGGGACGGGACCTTACTGGCCGCCGCGCGCGCTCTGGGCGGACGCAGCGTGCCGCTGTTCCCCGTGAACCTGGGCGGCTTGGGGTTCCTCACTGCGATTACGATTGACGAGCTTTATCCGGAACTGGAACGAGCCTTGCGGGGCGGGCATCGGATCGGACGCCGGCGCATGCTGCATTGCGAAGTGGTGCGCGGCGAGCAAGTGGTTTCGCGCTATGAGGCGCTGAACGACGTGGTGCTGACGAAGGCCTCGATCGCGCGCATGATTGATCTGGACGCGCACGTAGACGCGCATTTCGTGTGCGCTTACAAGGCCGACGGGCTGATAGTGGCCACGCCCACCGGATCCACGGCTTACTCGCTGTCGGCGGGCGGGCCGATCATTTTCCCGCGGGTGGGGGCGTTGTGTCTTACGCCGATCTGCCCGCACATGCTGACCAACCGCCCGGTGATCGTGCCGGAGACCAGCGTCATCAAGATCGTCAACCGGGCCGCCGACGGGGACACCTACCTGACGATTGACGGGCAAGTAGGCGAGCCGCTCAGGCGGCTGGATCAGGTAGTTTGCCGCTCCTCGGAACACTGCCTGCAATTGATCCGGCCGCCGCGCTCGCTGTTTTTCGACGTGCTGCGGCAGAAGCTGAAGTGGGGTGAGCGGTGAGGAAGCCGTCGCTGACGGCCTGGATCTTTCTGGGCATGGCGGCCGGCATCGTGGCGGGCGCGGCGGCGCCGGGGGTGGCCGCAAAGATGGCGCTGATCAGCAACGTCTTCCTGCGGCTGATCAAGTCCATCATCGCGCCGCTGCTGTTCGCCACCCTGGTTTACGGAATTGCGGGCGCGGGTCACCCCAAGCAGATGGGCCGGATCGGGCTGAAGGCCATCATTTACTTTGAGGTCGTCACCACGATCGCCCTGTTTTTGGGGCTGGGGGCGGTGAACCTGGTTCGTCCGGGCCAAGGCGTGGCGCTCCAGAAGACAGCCGAGGAAGCGGCGGTGCGGCAGGCGCCGCCCACGCTTTCCGGCGTCCTTGAGCACGTGTTTCCCACCAGCATCATAGACGCGATGGCGCGCGGCGAGGTGCTTCAGATCGTAGTGTTCGCGCTGCTGTTCGGCGCAGCCTGCGCGGCCATCCCGGACAAGGCGCGGCCGGTAGTGAAGTTCACCGAATCACTGGCGGAAGTGATGTTCCAGTACACGCGCTACGTGATGTATCTGGCGCCGCTGGGGGTGGGCGCGGCGATGGCGGCCACGGTGGGCAGCAAGGGTTTCGCGGTGCTGGTGGGGCTCGGCAAGCTGGTGCTGACCATGTACGCCGCGCAGATCCTATTTGTAGCGGGCGTGCTGGGCGCGGTGGCGGCGTTGGCGCGCTTGCCGCTGAAGCGGTTTTACCAGGCGGTGCGCGAGCCTTTTCTGATCGCTTTCTCGACCGCCTCGAGCGAAGCGGCCCTGCCGCGGGCGCTTCAGAACATGGAAAGCTTCGGGGTGCCCAAGCACATAGTGGCGTTCGTGATACCGACCGGCTACAGCTTCAACCTGGACGGCACGACGTTGTACTTGTCGCTGGCCTCGGTGTTTGTGGCGCAGGCGGCGGGCATCGAGTTGAGCCTGGGCCAGCAGTTGCTGATGATGTTGACGCTGATGCTGACCAGCAAGGGAGTGGCCGGGGTGCCGCGGGCGGCGCTGGTGATTCTGGCGGGCACAGTAGCCACTTTCGGGCTGCCGATGGAGGGCGTGGCGGTGCTGTTGGGCATTGACGCAGTAATGGACATGGTGAGGACCTCGGTGAACGTGCTGGGCAACTGCCTGGCCACGGCCGTGGTGGCGCGCTGGGAAGGAGTGCAGTTTGAGCCGGCGGGCACCGCAGCGGGCGTACGCGATTGAGCGGTTCCGCGCTAAGCTCGAATGTTCAGACCATGTCCACGCCAGGACCGATGCCGGGCATGCCCCTGCCGCCGGACGCCCGGCCGCGCATCGTGGTGGTGATCGGTTTGCCGGGATCAGGCAAGTCCACCTACTTGCAGCAGCGCGGTCTGCCGACGCTGTCCTCGGACGCGATTCGCAAGTTGCTGGCCGACGACGAGGCCGACCAGACCATCCACGCCCGGGTTTTCTCCACACTGCGCAATTTGCTTTACCAGCGCATCGCCATACGCCGGCCGGTGACTTATGTGGACGCGACCCATCTGACGCCGCAAGAGCGGCGGCCCTACATTCAGATGGCGCGCCTGTTCAACTGCACGGTGGAGGCGCTGTACTTCGACGTGCCGCTGGAGGTCTGCAAGCAGCGCAACCGCCGGCGGGCGCGGGTGGTGCCGGAAGAGGCGCTGGAACGGATGGCGGCGAAGCTGGTTCCGCCTTCTCTGGAAGAAGGCTTTCAGGGCATCACGGTGGTGCGCGAATGAGCGCAAGGGCTCTCACGAAGTGGTGTGCGCTGTGGCTGTTGTCGGCCTGGGCGGGGCCGCCGGCGCAGGAGGATGCCGCGCGGCTGAACCAGCATCGCGTGACTGCGCGTGAGAGTCCGGCGCCGGAGCCGGGCGCCGAGCGGGAGCTGATCCCTTCGCTGGTCGAGGGCCTGAAATCGGCGCAGGAGTGGTATCGCACGCGCCGGCCTGAGTTGCTGGCGTTGTGGACACGCATTTTGGGGAAGCTGGAGCCGGACAGCCGCGACCGGCGGTGGTTCGGCGACATCCGCAAGGCGCGCGTAATCGAAACCGAGCAACTGGAAAGCTACACGCGCATTCGGCTGGATCTGCCCATCGAGAAGGATTTCTATCAGAAGCACCTGTTGCTGGTCCCGCGCAACCAAGGGCGCGGGCCGTTTCCGGCCGTGATCTGCTGGAGCTCGAGCACGCCGGATTTCGCCGAGCCCGAGAAGTGGTGGGGAAGCTGGCTGGCTGCGCGGGGCTACGTGGTGCTGACGAGCTGGTCGTTCATCCGCTATTACCGTGAGGGGACGGCGGCGCGCACGGGCGCGCCCGAGAAGCTCTACGAACGCTTCGGACACTGGCTGCCGATGGGGAAGATGGTGCACGACGCGCGGCGCGAGGCCGAGTACCTTGGGAGCCTCAAGCAGGTGGATCGCAGCCGCATGGGCTTCATCGGCTTTTCGCTGGGGGCTAAGGCGGCGGTGTACGTAGCGGCGTTCGCGCCGGAATTCAAGGCGGTGGCGGCTGTGGATCCGCACATCGCGGTGAACGGCGGCACAAACTGGTACGCGCCTTGGTATCTGGACTGGCAGCGTCCCTTTCCCGACATACCCACCCCACAGCACACGGTTTTGAGCCTGTTGAATCCGGATCCGGCGCGGCCGGGATTCGAGCACGACCATCACGAGCTTATGGCCCTGGCGGCGCCGCGCGCGTTCCTGCTGATCGGCGGCGCCGGGCACTGCGAGGATTGCGGAGGGCATTCGGACGATCGGCAGAGCTGGGGCTACGTCAACCGGGCGCGCGAGGTCTACCGGCTGCTTGGCGTGCCGGATCGGATTCAGTTCGTGTTGACCGAGGACGGGCACAAACCCAATGGCCCCGCCATTGATCCGGCCTGGCAGAACTTTTTCGAACGCTGGTTGAAAGCTGGCGAAGGACGGCGCTAGGCCGAAGCGGAGGCGGCGCGCCGGCTTTCAGCGCGGCAGCCGGAAGGTGGCGATGTAGCCGGTGATGCCGGCGTCGTATTCCCACCAGCGATGACGGAACTGATCACCCGAGAAGCTTGTGAACTCGGTTGTGGACAGGGTGGAATCGGCGGTGGGGATGAATGGCGCATACCACAGCCAGGAGCCCTGATGGGCGTCCTCGGGGAGGCGGGCCGGGCGGACGACGATCTTGGAAAGGCCGGCCACGTTAACCGTCCAGCGGTCGCCCTCCTGACGGAAGGAAATGGGAGCGGCCTGGATGCTGAGGATCTCGCCCAGCACGGCGCCGTAGTATTCCTTGAGCATCTCGACGAAGGCCTCCTGCCCGCGTGAGTTGACGCCATCCACAAACATCACGCTGCGCCGCGGCGTGCCGGGCAGGCTGAGGCTGGTGGGGCCGATGAGCACCGCCACGGCTTTGGCGCCGGCCAGCGGCGCGCCCTGGTATTGGCCTTCGCGGACCGCCCAGGCCAGAATGGCCTCGCGTCCGCTGGTGACCTGTTCGCCGGAATAAAGGCAACCACAAGTGTAAACGTGATTGGAGCGAACTTCGATGTAATCGCCGGTGACGGCGGGTGGACTGGCGGCGAAGCCGGCCGAGGCCACCAGCCAGAGAATGCAAAGCGCAGCGCCCAGTCTGAGCATGGAAGATTACCTCCGTTGGTAACGATGGTAACACGGCTAGGGCTTGCGGTCCAACCCGCACAGGCGCAGGAACCGCAGGGCGTCGTCCTTCATGAAGACGTTGTTGAACATGACGTAGGCCGGGCGCGCGCCGTTGGCGCAGTAGCGCTCAACCATTTCGGCCAACCGCTCCAGCTCCTGATCTCCGTACTGATAACGGTAGCCGTTGCGGCCGTGGAGGCGGAAGTAGACGGCCCGGCCGTAGAGCGGCTCGGCTTGGAACGGATCCACGCAGTGGACCAGGTCGTGCCGGCGGCAAATCTCCCGGACGGTGTCCGCAGGCCAGGCGCCGCGAGGCTCCCAGACCATCCAGCGGCCCTCGCGCTCAACCTGCCGGAAGAAGGTTTCCAGGCCGGCCAAGTTGCGCGCCTCCGGGCGGAAGGACGCCGGGCACTGGAAGACAATAGCCTCCGCCTCCACGGCGCGGGCCACCGCCAGCGTGTGTTGCCAAGCGGCGCGGACTTCCGGCGTGGGCCGGAACCAGCCGTAGGCCTGCCGGCGGCTTTCCGGGACGGGATTCTTCAACCTGCGGTAAGTGGGACTGGAGGGCGGATGCGTGATCAACTGCCAGGCCTTCATGGTGAAGCGGAAGCCCGGCGGGGCCTGATCCCGCCACTTCCGAGCCAGGGCGGGCGAAGGCGGCTGGTAGAAAGTGTCCTGCAACTCGACGCTGGAGAAGTGCTCAAAATAGCGCGCGCGGGCCTCCACCCAGCCGCAACAGCCTACGATCAGTTCGGGCACTGCCGCCTCCAGCGGCGCTCACCATTCCGGCACGAAGACGGTGCGGGCGCGGCGGGCGAATTTCAGAATCAGGTTGCCGGCCACAATCGAGCGCGCGGCGAACTTAGGGCTGCGGTAGATCTTGTTGAGCGGCTCCACGCGGAGCAAACGGTTGATGAAAGAGCTGCCGGGCGTCAGTTCGCCCTGGAAGATGCGCTTGGCCACCGCGTAATCGCTGAAGATGGTGAAGTCCACCTTCTCGGCGGGAGGCTGGGTGCTGATCTCGAAGCGGCGTACGGCGCCCTTTTCTAACCGAACGAAGATCACCGCCTGGTCGGCGCCCTCATAATAGGAGCGCAGCTCAGCGGGCAGACCTTGGATCACGTAGGCCAGTTTCAAAGTGAAGCTGCCGGCCAGCCGGCGGAAACTTTCGTTGCGGCGGCGGGCGCACTGCACCAGGCGCAGAACCTCGCGGATCCAGTCGGGCGAAAGAAAAACGAAGCCGTTCATGGCGGCCGCTCCGGCGCCGCCGGCGACCGGGGAATCGGGGTAATCGGTCCCTTTCACCGCTGCCTTTCTCCCGTCAACGTTATCCCAAGACGCCAGCCGGTGCAAGCGCCACTTACGTATGCCGCAGGCCTACCCGCGCGGCAGCACGCTGCGCCTGCGGGCTCTCGCCATACCAGGTTTCGCCGAGCGAACGCGCATTGGCGAGCTACTTGCGCGCGCCGCGCTGCGGGTTCTTCAGGCGCGCCTGGCGGAGTTTCTTTTGCCTGCGTTTCGGCTTGCTTATGATAAACGTGCCGCTGCCCAAATAGGTGGCAGAGTAGTTCTTTGCGTCCGTCAACAGCTTCTCCTTGGGTGAAGGCCTTTAAGGCCCGGGTGACAGACGGGCCGGACGCCCGTCGGAGACATTTTACCGCAGCCGGCCGGGGACTCAGCGGCCTTCCGCGCGGGCGGTGAATTATCCTGGAAATTGGCCGAAGCTGCAAGCCCACTGGCGCCCGCCCCTCCGCCGCCTGCCGCTGCGCGGGTCTGGCCCGCGTTGTTTCGGGCCCTGCGCCACCGCAACTTCCGGTTATTCCTGGGCGGTCAACTTGTTTCGCTAGTGGGAACCTGGATGCAGAATGTGGCACAGAGCTGGCTGGTGTACCGGCTGACGCACTCGGAATTGCTGCTGGGGACCACGTGGTTTTGCTCGCAGATTCCGGTGTTCGTGCTGGGGCCGCTGGGAGGGGTGGCGGCGGATCGTTACTCGCGGCATCGCATCGTGGTGCTCACACAGACCGCCGCCATGCTCCAGGCCTTCACTCTGGCGGCGCTGACGCTGGGAGGCTGGGTACAGGTCTGGCATGTGCTGGGGCTGGCGACGCTGCTGGGCGTCATCAACGCCTTCGATATGCCCGGCCGACAAGCTTTGTTGATCCACATGGCGGCGAAGCAGGACCTGCTGAACGCCATATCGCTGAATTCGGCGATATTCAACGCGGCGCGAGTGGTGGGACCGGCGCTGGCCGGGGTGCTGGTGGCGCGATTGGGCGAGGGCGTGTGCTTCGCCTTGAACGGCCTGAGCTTCGTTGCGGTGATCGTTTCGCTGCTGATGATGCGGCTGCCGGGCATGCCGTCTCGCCGGGAGGAGTCGCCGTGGCGGCACCTGGTGGACGGCTTCCGCTACGCCCACCGCACGGCGCCGGTGCGGGTGCTGCTGGGTTTGATCGGGGCGGCCAGTCTGGCGGGCATGCCGGCGATCGTGCTGATGCCGTTCTTCGCCGACGGAATATTCCATCGCGGCTCGCAAGGGCTGGGCTTTCTGATGGGCGCGATGGGAGTGGGTGCAGTGGCGGGCACGCTGTGGCTGGCGGGCAAAGGACGGACCGGCGAGCTGCCGCGCGTGATCCTGTTGGGCTCGGTGATGCTGGGCGCCAGTTTCGTGTTGTTCGCGCTTTCCCCCTCTTACTATTTGGGGCTGGCGCTGATGCCGGTAGTGGGCTTTAGCGTGATGCGACAGAACGCTTCGGCAAACACTCTGATACAGACTTTGATCCCGGACGAATACCGCGGGCGGATCATGGCCCTGTACGCCATGATGGTGGTAGGGTTGGGGCCGTTCGGCAGCCTGGCGGCAGGGGTGCTGGCCCAGCGGCTGGGAGTTCGGATGACGGTTCTGCTGGGCGGATTGCTGTGCCTGGCGGCCGCCATCTGGTTCAGCATGCAGCGCCGTGTTTTCAAGGGCCTGGTCGCGGCGCTGCTGGCGCTTCTGGTGAGCTGCCCCCTACAGGCGGAGCGCCGGGCGGAGGAAGCTGCCGTCCGGGAAATCACACAGGAGTTGGAGCGCATTTCGGGCCTCAGCCAGCGCCGCCCGGTGATGCTGGAACGGATCGCACGGGATCAGGTGAAAGGTTTTCTGGAGAAGCGCATTCGGGAGGAAATCCGCCCCGAGGAAATCCATGCCGAGCAAGTGACGCTGAAGAAGTTCGGGTTGCTGCCTGCGGAGTTCGATTTGCGGAAGGCGATGGTGGAGTTGCTGGGCGAACAGGCCGCGGCCTTTTACGACTTTCGCAAGAAGCGGCTGTTCCTGATCGAGGGGCCGGGCGGTGAAGTGCAACATTCGGCGCTGGTGCATGAGCTGGCTCACGCGCTGGCGGATCAGCATTTCAACCTGCGTCGCTATGTGGAGCGCGGGCGCGCCAGCGATGACGCGTCGCTGGCCAGGCTGGCGGTGATGGAAGGACAAGCCACCTGGCTGATGTCGGAGTATCTGACCCGGCAGACCGGGCAATCGCTCAAGGATTCTCCGGTGCTGGTGCGAATGATGAGCCGTGCGGCGGAGCTGTCGGCAGGCCAGTTTCCGGTGTTCGAAGCCGCTCCGCCGTACCTCAGAGAAGTGCTGCTGTTTCCATACACCCAGGGGATGTTGTTTCAGCATGCGGTGCTCGAGAAGCTGGGCCCGGCGGGCTTCGGCGAGGTGTTCCGGCGGCCACCGGTGAGCACACAGCAAGTGCTGCATCCGGAGAAATACTTGGAGGGCTTGCAACCAGCCAGCCCGCGGCTGATGCTGCCGAAGCTGCCGAGGGGGTTCCGGGTGCTGGCCGAAGGCACGCTGGGGGAGCTGGACCATGCCATCCTGCTGCGCCAACATGCCGGGGGCAAGCAGGCCGAAGCCGTGGCGCCGCACTGGCGGGGCGGGGCGTACAAGGTCTGGGAGCGAGCAGCCGACGGGCGCGCCGTTCTGGCATACAGCTCGGAGTGGGAGGACGCCCCGGCGGCGGAGCGCTTTTTCGAGCTTTACCAGCAGGTGCTGCGCAGCAAATGGCAGCGCTACGAGGAACTATGGAGACAGGGAACCCGGATGGCCGGTCGCGGCCAAGACGGGTTCTTCTTGCTGGCGCGGGAAGGCAAGCAGGTGCGCAGCCTGGAGGGGCTGCAAGAGCCGCCTGATGAACAAGCTAGCGTGGCGCGGGGCGCCCGGAGGTCTACAAAAGCCGCTTCCGCCAGCCGATAGGAGTCTAGGGAGGCAGCGGGGCGTTTTGTGCGGTTATGCCCTTTCCGGACCATTCATCGGAGCGTGAAATCCAAGCCCTACTGATCTGTCCGGACCGGGGCAAAGCCAGCGAACTAATGCGTCTGCTCACCGAGCGGGGCGCGACGGTGGTAGCCCGTTATGTTTATCCTTCGGGCGCCACCCTGATCGGGCTGCTGAACACCCCCCGGTTGGCGGTGTGTCTGGTGGACGCCGAGTCGGAGCGGGAGACGGCACTGCGCCTCATCGCGGAAATCAGCGCGCGTGTGCCCGCACTGCCGATCGTCGCGTTACTCAGGGGCAGCAATCCGGACCTGATTCTACGATGCTTGCGCCAGGGCGCCGGTGAGTTTCTGATCCAACCCTTCAGTCCGGAGCAGTGGCAAGCCGTATGGGAGCGCATCGCACGGGCGTGCCCCGCCCCGGCGCCTAGCACTGAGAAGCGGGGCCGGCTAATAATGGTGGCGCCCGGTAAAGGGGCCTCCGGGGCCACCACCGTGGCCGCCAACCTGGCCTTTCAGCTCAAGCGCGTTTCTGACGGTAAAGTGCTGCTGGCGGATTTGGATCCGCTCACGGGCAGCGTGGCCTTCATGCTTAAGCTGAAGTCCAGCTATAGTTTTTTGGACGCCCTAACGCATGCCGATCGCCTGGACGCTGACTTGTGGCGGGCGCTGGTGAATCTCTGCCAAGGCGTGGACGTGTTGCTCTCGCCGGAGGAGCCGCTTGGATCAGGCGAAGATTGGGACCCGGCTGCCCTGCTCAGCTATTGCCAGCAGAATTACGAGCTGGCGGTAATAGACGCCGCAGGAGTGTTCGGAGACTGGAACATGGCGCTGGCCCGGCTTGCGGACGAGCTGCTGCTGGTCACCACCAACGAGCTGCCGGCGCTGCACGCCGTGCAGCGGGCGCTCACTTACCTGGAAGAGAGCGGGATCAGGCGCGAGCGGCTGCGGCTGGTGGTCAATCGCTACGCTCCCGAGCGTGGTCTGGCCATAGAGGCCGTTCAAGAGGCCCTGGAATGTCCTGTATTTCATGCCTTGCCCAGCGATTACGAGAGCTTGCAAAAAGCGGTAATGGAAGGCAAGCCGGTGGCGGCGGGCAGTCGCTTCGGCAAGGCGGTGTCGGAGCTGGCGAGAAAGCTGGCGGGGAAACCCGAACCGTCCCGGGACGGCTCATTGCTATCGCTGCTGTTCAAGAAGCGCTGAGGGGCGATTCCATCATCGGGTCAGGTTGATGGTTCCCCGGCAGTTGGGAGAGCCGCAACGGCAGCGAATGGGCTTGAAATCGCGGGCCAGCCGGTAATCCACCGTGAGCTCTTCGCCCGGCAAGATGGCCCGCCGACTCATGTATAGGACATGCCCGTAGAGGACCTTGGCGAAAAGGTTGGGATCGCAGGAGTGGTTGATGAATTCCGCGCCGCTGCCGCCCACGGCGCCGTCCACACACCAGTAGGCGTCAATCTCGAACAGGTAGACGTAGCGGCGTTGGGAGCGGCGTTTAGCTTCGCGGCGGCTGACGCGCTCGCCGGTGTATTCAATGACCTTACGGCGCGGCGGGATGAACTGCTCTGCGAAGACTCCCCAACGATGAATCTTCGAGGGTCCCACGCGCAGCTTGAAGCAGGCGTAACGGGGGTCAATCCTGGGCCGCATCAAGAGATCTTCGGCCGCCATAAATCTACTTTCTATCGCAGCGCAGCGACGCCGGCGGCACCGCGGGATCAGGCGCGGCAAGACCCGCCGACGGGCCGCCAGGACGCCGCAGACGGCGGGCTCAGTTCACCCATACGGGGTTCGGCCTTGGTTACAATGGGGCTCAAGCAGGCGATGGATGCGCCCGAGGAGGTTATCCATGCGCTGGGCAGTGAAGCTGACCACCTTCAGCATCGCGTTGAGCTGGTCCGCCTGGCCTCAGGGCTGCTCGGATTGGCGTGAGGCGCTGCTCGCGAGCTTTTTGCCTCAGAAGCCGGACGTCGCGTGGCTTAGCCGCGCGCTTGAGCAGTCCCCTGAGCAGTGGCGGAGTTGGCGGGCGCAGCAAGAGATTCGGGTCTTAGGTGAGTCCGGACTGGTCCGCACTCTGGATCACCCGGCAATACCCGCCCTGCGAGCGCGATTGCGCTGGTTCTACGAAGCGGGAGCCGAGCTTTACGGGCTGCGGCTGGATCCTGAAAAGGTCTTCGTGTCCGCGGACCGCAACGTCAACGCCTTTGCCACGGGCAGCCACATCGTGGTGCATGAGGGACTGCTGGCCTACTATGGGGATCCGGTGGGCTACCTCAAGAGCGTGAGTCCCATACTCCTTCTAGCCCGTCGGCTGGATGAGGTCCGGGCCATCTTCTCGTGGCAGCGCGACGGGCCGAGTCTCGATTTCATTCTGGCTCACGAGGCGGCGCATAACCTGATGGCGCACACCGACGAGCGATTCGTGGAGGCTCTGGGGCGGCAACTTGAGGAGTTGGCTTCTGACGCGCGGGCCCGGCGCCAAGCGCTGGCCAACGGCAAGGGCGGCCCCGGTTTCAGGCACTACTTGGGGACGGCTCTGGCCCGCTTCCTGAGCCACTTTCCCGCTGCCCAGTACAACGTGGCCCAGGAAGAGGAGGCGGATGCGGTAGCGGCGGCCTTGCTGGCGCGCGTAGGCAGCGACCCAAGGAACGGACTGGCGGCTTTGGAGCGACTGTACTTGCTGCAGGGCGGTCCCCGTCGAACAAGCTGGTCGAGCACCTTCAGTTCACTGCTGTGTGCCACTCACCCCGATCCTCCCCGCCGCCTGGCCGCACTGGAGCGCAGCGTCACCTGCTTGCACCTGAGCGGGCGGCTTTGCGAGGAACACATCACCTACCCATTGGAGAAGCGGCTGGGGGAATTACGGCAGCGGTGGGCCGCGATCAACGCGTATGACGAGGAGACTGTGGGGTGTTGGGAGGGAAGCCGCAAGCCCGAAGGCTGCACGCAAGCCGTTGACATCCGGCCGGACCCGAGGGATGCGCGGATCCTGATTGACGGGAGCGCGGCGCCAGCCGGTCAGTTGACACTGCCGTGCGGACGGCATTTGTTGACCGCCGCCCGAGAAGGTTATCGCGGGACGAGGATTGTGTTTTGCGTTTTTCCGGACGTCGACTCCACGCTCAAGTTCAAGCTCAAGAAATGCGGGGGGCGCGAGCCTTGCCCGAGTGCACCGGAGGATTTCGAGCCGGGCCCTGTCGAACCGTAGGGCCCCACGTGCGCGATCCAATGGCGCCGGCGGGAGGATTCTGATCGAGACTGTGCGCTCTGCATAACCCGAGAAAGGAGGCACAAGGCCGATGCGAGGTAGGGGATTCAGCGGTGAATGTGCCGTGGTGGGGCGTCTCTGCGGACGGTTGATTGGTAGACCTGGCCCGCAGGGGACCGGTGTGCGGGCAGAGGGGCCGCGAGCGGACGAGGCGCCGCTTCCCCGCCGAATGCTAGAGCACCTACAGGAGCGGCTGCCAGTCCCAGCCTCCTACCCGGTTCCTGCAATGACGTTACACCGAGCGGCGAAGGCCTGCGCCTTGTCTTTCTTTGTCCGATCAGCCGCGGAGATAGTCCCGGCCCTCTTGGTCAGTGATCCGCTTTGTGGTCTTATGGCACCAGTGGCTGGACCCAAGCAGTCGAGGCCCTGGTGCCGGCAGAGGTGATTGAAGCGCGAGGAGAGGACATCATGGCAGTGGCACGCCCAATGCGTTTCACTCTGACGTCGCGGCCTGCTGGTCTCAAGGAAAGCAAGGGACTTAGCAGAGAGCGAGCTGTCTATCCAGCAAGAGTCATGCTCGCATGTCTGGCACTGGTCTTGTGGTCGGCTCGACCCCTGCGTGGCCAAGGCTTGGCCAAACTTGACCTAGACTTCCCCGACCGCTTGGCCGTCGGCCAGACATACGAGGTCACTTTCAAGGTTTCTGCGACTAGAGAGGTCCGCGATGCGTACGTGAAGCTCTCGCTGCCCGAGGCGTTTCGGGTCATAGCGGGCAAGAACTGGTTCCGGGGAGCGTTGGCGGTTGGGGCCGAGGTCGGACTGCGAGTCGCGTTTGAGGTAGTTGGTAGCCCTAGCGGACCGGTCATGGGGCGCTTCGTCGCCTATGCTCCCTCGGGTGAGCCGGCTTGGGGCCAAGCTCGAATTCGCTATCCCCACCCTGCAGACGGACTCTTCTTCATGTCCACTGAAAGGGCGGAATTGGTCTTGGAAAAACGTGTCGCGGATCGTTCTGCCGAAATCGAAGGCACTGGCCGCCTCGCTCGCCGGGAGCAGGACCTAGTCAGGGAGAGGTTCATCGTGCGAGAGAATCTCGCAGGACCGCAATTCCAAGGGCAGACCGCCGCCGCTCAACCTGTGCCCCAGGATCGGCCGCTTGAGGGCTGGCTTGAGGCGGGCGCGATAAAAGCGTACCAGTTTGCGGGACGGCGCGGCGACCGTATATGGATCACTGCGCACTCCGAAACGCTCGATCTGCGGCTGTTACTGGTTTCGCCCAATGGAGTAGTCGTAGCGGAAGACGATGACGGTACTGGCGGCTTGGATCCGCGGATCCCCGACGAAGGCGTGTTCGAGCTTTCTTACGACGGACTATACACCGTTCTGTTGTCCTCGGTGCGTCAAGACGAGGCCGGCGCCTTTCGTCTCCAAGTGCAGAACTTCACACGACAAGAACCCCAAAACACATTACCGGCAGCGGACGGACCGTCAGTACCGTCGAATCCGCGCGCCGTAACAAGCGGGACCACGTTGATCGGCAGGCTCGTTTACAATTCGCCAGACGGAGGCACCGCTCCAGTTCGGCATGCAATGGTAAAGCTCTTTGCCGACTTACCGCTCGCGGCCGACCCGGACTTAGGCACAACCGAGACCGACGAAACCGGGCGGTTCTCACTGCGTGTGCCGGATGCGAACTTAGGGGACGTGTTGTACATACGGGTTTCAACGCGTGACGTTGCCACGAAGATCGGTGCGGTATTGGACCCTCTGTTCGGGTTGCATTCGGCTGAGAGCTTTCACTTCAAACTGCCGTCGGCCAGTACAGTTGACTTCGGCACGTGGAACGTAGCGTCAGTTGGGATGAATAGCGAGTTTGTTGTCTTCGATGCGCTTGTTGAGGGCTATCTGGTTGCGAGTCAGATCGCGCGCCTCAACCCACCTCCGGGCAAGGTGTATTATCCTGTGCGGAATCTGTTGTCCCTTTTCCCCAAGCCCGGGGACATTGATGCGCACTACGATCCCAGAAACCGAGAGATCTACCTAGCCGATTTGTACGGTGACTCCCCGGATGCGGTCTTACACGAATACGGCCATTTTCTAGCTGACGTGGCAGGTTTCCTGGCTCCCGCAGGAGGCAATCACTCTTGGCCGTATTGCCAGCGGATAGATCCCGGCCTTGCATGGAACGAAGGTTGGGCGACATTTTTTGCCGTTGCGGGTCAAAACGCCAGAGGCAAACCTGCCAAGCGCACTTATGTGAGTAGGCATCCAAACAACTTTTTCAACTACAGCCTAGAAGATGGCCACAACAAGGCCATCATTTGTGAGGAGGCTGCAGGCGACCAGAATGAAGGTTCGGTCCAGTTCATTTTGTGGGATTTGTACGATGACGGGCAAGACTGGCTTTCCACGGCGGGAGCGTGGGATCGCGTCTCGTTGTGGTCGAGAGATCGAGGGACCTTCAGTCTCCAGCGGGGTGTGGCCTTGCCGCCCGCCAGCCGGGCCGCGCTCATCGCTGGTGAGACACTCGCCTTTTCCGACGTCCTCGATTTGGAGCGCTTCTATGACGGCCTTTTCCAGCAGTTTGTGTTCACGCCGGAACAGGTAGCAGCCATGCGCGCCGTGTTTGCTGACCAGAAAATCCAATGGGAGACGCCCCCGGCTGCGCCGACTAACCTTCGATTTGTGTCGAGCGCGGGCGGCGTCGAGCTACAATGGCAGGCGGGCAGCCCGAATACGGCTGGGTTTTTGGTACAGCGGAAGCTCCCAGGCGAGGCAGCCTTTACCAGCGTCGGAGCTCCGAGAGTCGGTAGCTACGCAATTGGGAATGTGCCTGCGGGGACCTTGTTTAGGGTGATTGCGGTGAGCTTCAACACGGCTCGATACACAGCACCCCTTTTCTCCGCGCCTTCCCAAGAAGTGGTGTATCAGGGCCCGCCGGCGGGGGGCACGTTTGCGATCAGGCTTTCCCAGTCCGAGCTAGTATTCACGTTTGAAGTGGGCGGTCGCTTGCCCGACTCGCAGACCGTCGTGGTCACAAACGCTGGGGCTGGTACCTTGGTGTGGACAGCCTCCACGAACGTGCCGTGGATAAACATTTCGCCGACCTCGGGTGCCACGCCTGCCACCGTTTCGGTGACTGTGCGGCCCGGTGACTTGCTCCCAGGTACCCACACCGGTTCAATCACTTTCTCTAGCCCCGGCGTCACCGCGCAGGTGATACAGGTTGTACTCAGGATCACACCGCCGACCCCCATAATCACTGCCATCGTTAATGCAGCCAGTTTCCAGCCGGGTATGGTGCCTGGTGGGCTGGCGAGCCTGTTTGGAAAGAACTTGTCAACCGTCAGCGGCCTCGAGTTGCCCGGCGGGGCGACCTCATGGAAAGGGACTTGGGTCAGCGTGGAAGGTCGCCAAGTCCCCTTGCTCGCCATCAGCAGGACAGGCGAGCAGGAACAGATCAACTTCCAGGTGCCTTTCGAGCTGGGAGCGCCCGCCTCGGTGACCGTGGTCGTGAGCAACAACGGCGCCACGACCACGCTGCGGAACGTGCCCTTGCTGCGGGTCCAGCCCGGACTGTTCGAGTGGGTCCCGCCGGGTAGCCCGCGGTACGCTGCAGCGGTCAAGTTGGATGGCTCTGTGGTGGGGCCGGGTAATCCGGTGGCCCGTGGGGAGGCGGTCATGCTCTTCCTGACGGGCATGGGGCCTGTGATACCAGTGGTCCCCACCGGGCAACCCGGGCCCGTGAGTCCCTTGGCGGAAACCTGGCTGAAGCCAACCGTATTGATCGGAGGGGTTCCGGCGCAGGTGCTGTTCAGCGGTTACGCCCCGGGTTTCCTCGGTCTATATCAGGTGAATGTAGTGATCCCAGATGGAGCACCCGCCGGCGCCGCCAGGCTGGAAGTTCTCGTGGAGGGGGTTCCGAGCCAACCCTCGCTGATTCTGCTCCGGTGAGGTAACTGAGGGAGATGAGCTGACCTATTGCCCAGGCTGCGGAACGCAACTGCCCGATGATGGGCTGTTCTGCCTCAAATGTGGCCGATCCATGTCGCTGCCTCCAAAGCCAGCGGCGCCAGTGGAACCGCCGGTCACTTCCAAGAGGCGACGTTGGATGATTTGACTGATCTTGTTTAACTTGGTGCTTCCGATGGTCGCTTTGCTACTCATCCGCACCTATCCGTTGCTCTCCCGCAAGGACGTGGTGGGCTAAGTCTCCGAATCTGCTCAGGCGCGCGAGTCGGCTGGAACGCCCAGCCCGCGACCCGGTCCCATGGCCCCGGCCGAGCGCAAGCTAACCCCAGGTGAAATCGCGGCCCAAGGTGCGCGAGCGGTGGTGGTACTGGAGGCCTTAGACGAGGACGGTCAACGCACGAGCTTGGGCAGTGGTTTCGCCTACGCACCAGACGGAGTGGTGGTGAGCAATTATCACGTCATTCGCGGAGCGGCGCGAGTCACGGTTCGGACCTCGGGTGCGGATCTCTATGAGGCCGGATCGGTACTCGCCTTTAGCCCAGAGCGGGATGTCGCAGCGCTCAAAATTCGTGCTCGCGATCTGCCCGTGCTTCCCGTGGGGCGATCCGAGAGCCTCAAGACGGCTCATCACGTGGTGGCTCTGGGCGCGCCACTAGGTCTGCAAAATTCACTGAGCGACGGTCTGGTGAGCGCGGTGCGCGAGTTGGGCAATGTCCGTATCATCCAGACCACAGCCCCGATCTCCCCTGGCTCAAGTGGGGGCCCGCTCCTAGAGGCGGTCGCCAGCCCGTGACGCTTGACTAGGCCATGATAGAGTGCTCGAACCCCAGCTCGGTCCTGCCCGATCTGCTCCAAGGGGGCGCCTTCCAGTCGCCCAAGTACCGGTCCGCGTTGTACTGATAAATGGCGCGGGTCTTGGGCGAGGGGGGACGCTGCTCGAGGTATTCGGCCAGCGCCTGCTCCAAGGTTTTCTTACCACCGGCGGGGCAGGCCGGAGCTGATGCCAGAGCTTCAAGGGTTCGGCTCGCGCCTGCTTGAGGGGCATCGGCCCCAGAGTGGCTTGACCAGCTTGCCCCGAACCCGTCGCTGCAGCAGGAAGGACTTCAATGTCGCCCGGCAGCGCACGTAGAGGCCCGGCTCGCCCTGGACGCACCAGGTTCCACTGTTGAGCGGAAGGGCATCGATGGCTTGCTGGTTCGCAGGTGCCAGCTTCCGCTGGGTGACAGGGGACGCGGGTGGTCCTACCGAGCGGGGCTGCAGGGTCACGACCTCCTGCTTCATACCGAGCACAACCTCGGGTGGTACTTTTTTCGGGAGAATCTCCCGGTAAGTTCGAGTACACCAAGTGAGGCCAAGTGAAACAAGAGAAAAGGCAATGGAATCAAGAGCGGTAATGACACGGTTCCCGGCGGCTTCTCCGTCATCTCCATCACCGGCTATCGCAGCCTGGGAATCGGAGGCCTCAACCCGGTGGACCGGGACTGCCAAAACCGCCAGCTCGCGGCTGACGCAACCTGGACGCGGGGAAAGCATAGCGTGAAGTTCGGGCTGAGCCTGATACGCTCGCAGAACAACATCTTCAACATCAGAAACGAGCTGGGCGATTACCGGTTCAACGCGCGTTACACCCGGGACGGCGCCGCCGATTTCCTTTTGGGCTGGGCTAGCCAGTACCTCTGGAACACGCGACTTCAGGTCGATCTGCGGAGTTGGAATGACGGCTTTTTCTTGCAGGACGACTGGAAGGTGACACCGCGGCTGACTCTGAACCTCGGAGTGCGCTACGAAGTGGTACTGCCTTTCGAAGACAAGCGTGACCGCATGAGTATTTTCGACACATGGACCGATCCAGCTAACCCACGCCTGATCTACGCCGGCAGCGAGGGCAAGGACCGTTATAACCGCGCGATGTACGTTAGGGACAAGAACAATTTCATGCCGCGGCTCGGCTTCGCTTTCAAGCTGAACCAGAAGACCCTGGTCCGCTCTGGCTGTGGCATATTCCGCGGCTACGTGGAGCCGTACGGGGACACCGAGTATTTGATGGGCAACCTGCCCAACGCTTATGGTGTGACCCTGAGCTCGAGCCCCACGGCTCCCGCCGTTCTTCTACCGTACCCAACAACCGATACGAAATCGGCAATGCCGGTTCAATGACCTTACGGCGCGGCGGGATGAACTGCTCTGCGAAGACTCCCCAACGATGAATCTTCGAGGGTCCCACGCGCAGCTTGAAGCAGGCGTAGCGGGGGTCAATCCTGGGCCGCATCAAGAGATCTTCGGCCGCCATAAACCTACTTTCTATCGCAGCGCAGCGACGCCGGCGGCGCCGCGGGATCAGGCGCGGCAAGACCCGCCGACGGGCCGCCAGGACGCCGCAGCCGGCGGGCTCAGTTCACCCATACGGGGCTGCTCCAGGCCTTGTTGGTGTCCAGTTGCTCCATGCGCACATAGTAATAGTCACCCGGCTTGAGCGGCTCGCGGTCCTGGTAGCGCAGCTCCACATCCATGGGGCCGGCAGGGTTGACCAGATCGCACTCGAGGAAGAACGCCGGCTGCACGCCCATCTTCTGCATGTAGGCGTGACGCAGGGGCCGTTGGGCGGGAGCGCGCCAGTGAAACCAGCCCTCGCGCGCCAACTGAGCCAGCGGGATTTTCACTTCGAACAGCCCCAGCGTGTCGGAATCATCCAGGCGAAAGAGCAAGGATTCGCCCCCGGCCTCGGAGATATCAACCAGGAAACCGTCCCGGTCGTTGGAGACCGCGGCTGTTTTCCAGCGGATGCCCGTTCCATCCTGGAGGACGTACTCGAAGGCTTGATCCAAATGCACCGGCTCACGCAGGCGCAGCCGGCCTGTCTCCGGGCGCAGCTCGCCTTCGCGCAAGCCGACCGCCGCCCGGCGTTGATAAAGGTTATCGCCCCAGACTACCCGCAGAAGTTTGCCGCCCGCACGGCAGGGGTAAAGGGCGTGGATGACGCGCGAGTTCTTCAACAGCTCGAAGCGCAGGATAGCCGCGGTGCCGGACACGCGGGCCCGGATTTCGGCCTGGGGAGTCAAACGCGAGCTGATCTCGCCGCCCATCGGCTCGCCGTTGAGCTCGAACTCCAGGAGCGCGCGCTGGTTGCCGGAGCAAGCAAAGGTCCGGCGCTGGTTGAGGGCGTCCCAAATGTCGCGCCGGCTCTTGCTCACAGAGTAGACTCCCGCCAACCCGTTCGACATGACGAAATTCAGGCCCGGGTAGGCGATGCCCATGGAGGTGGTGTGAGTGTCGCCGGCGGCGATGACGCCCTGGCGCAGCCCGGCCTCCAAATGTTTCTGCCAGGATTCCTCGAAGACGCCGTGGACCGAGGCTACTTCGAACAGTCGTTCCACGCGCAAGTCCGGCGCATGGGACCAGTCCGGCGGGCCGCCGCCGATGTGCGGGATCACCAGCGTAGGGACCTGAGCCAGCCGGAGGGTCTTGAGCATCTTGGCGATGGGAGCCATGGGGTCGCTGGGGTCAAGTTGCATGGTGCTGGGGGCCTCATCGGCGCCGTAGTAGATGTTGTGATGGCCGCCCGCCTCCGTGCCTACGCTGTACTCGTAGCCCAGGATGGTGACCAGGCCCTCCCAGCCGTTCATGAGCTTGGTGGCCTTGGCCAGGGCCGGCCAGTTTTCGCTGGGCCAGCGCTTGTCGCCCAAGTGGAAGGAGGGACCGGTGACGCTCATGGGCATGTGATGCGGGGTGACGGCGGCGAAGTCCAGTAGGCCCACGCGCCGCCCGTAAAGGTACAGTTCTTCGAATACGCCGCGGCCGTCGTGCAAGTAGGTGTGCTGGTGCAGCTCTCCGTAATAAACCCGGCGCTCAGGGCGGCGCCGGACCCAGATCGGATTGCTGACGCCGCGGGCACGCCCTTCGTCGGCCTCCACCACGATGCGAAGCACGCCTTCCTCATCCGCCCGCAGATCGCGGGCTACGTAATGCATGAGGTCATCCTCGTAGCGGAAAGCGCCGCCGGTGACGCGGCCGGAGACAATGCGCAGGCGCAGGCCGCGATGGTCCCAGGCGAGTGAGACCCATTCGTCTAGCGGAACAACTTCTAAGGGAAACGTTTCGCCGAGGCCGACGATTCCGGGCGCCGCGACGCGCAACTTGCGTAAAGCACCGCCGGTGACCTTCATGGCCGCGTCCCCGGCGTAGCCCACCGGAAGACCGTCGCGCGTGATCGCCAGCCGGAAGTTGAAAAGGTTCTCTTCGTAATGCTGCATGCGCACGCCTTGCGGGCCGCCCAGATCGAAGATGACCTGATCGCCCGGCTTGAGTGTTCCCTTCTCCACAATCAAGGCCGCACACTTGCGATAAGGAAAGACCGCCGGCGTGTTGCGCTGCTCCCAGTTGGTGAAGCTCATCGCTCGCGCGGCGACCCCGGGGGCGCTCAACTCGGCGCCGAACCAAGCCGGCTGCTGAGGATCACTGACCTGAAACTGCTCTGTGTCGCTGAGGAAGTGTTTCCAGATTTCCAGGGCCATGCCGGCCTCAACCGGCAAATCGCCCACCGTGTACTCGATGCGCACGCGCGTGCGTCGGCCGGCCTCCACTACCGGGGAACTAAGCAGCCGCACGCGACCATGCAGGGGGAAGCCCTCGGGGAAATAGCCGCCGGGCCGGTACTCGATTCGCATGCGGGCGGGATTGGGCAGGTCTGCCTGATCCTGCGATTCCGGACTGCGGCTCAGCAGCGCCAGGGCTGCCAGGGCCGCTACAGCAGCGATCCTCGCCTGGTGCACTCGCAAAGCATGAGAGATTGGCCGCGCCATGCAGACATTCTATGTCCAGGCGGGCGTGGAGTCTCAGGCCAAGCCGGCGTCCTTGAGCATGGCTTTCAGGGTGTCCAGGTCGCGGCGCATGATCTCGAGCAGCTTTGCTTTGGGGATACCGAAAGTGCGATCGCCGCGATCTGCGCCGGCCAGCTCCGGGTACTCCATGTGAAGCTGTAAGGGGCCGCTGAATCCGGCCTGCTTGAGCATGGCGAAGAACTGTTTGAAGTTCACCATGCCCTCGCCGAGCGGACGCCAACCGGGGATCCAGGCGCCCTTTTCGTTGCGCCGCCAAAGGAAGTCCTTCACCGCCACGCCGCGCGTGTAAGGCAGCAGCAGGCGGGCGGTGTGGATCCATCCGCCGTAGCCGCCCTCCACCGTGGCGTGCCCGATGTCCAGATTGACGGCCACTGCGGCGGCGTCAAAATCCTTAAGCAGCAGGTAGAGGTCCCACATGGAAGCGCCCACGCGACCGGGACCCGAATGGGTGTGGTAGATGGCGCACACGCCGTACCGCCGGTTCAACGCCGCCAGGTCCTTCACTAGCGGCCGCAGGGCTTCAAGCTGCTCAGGCAGGGGCCGCAGCCCCTCGTACCGAAAACCGTCCCAGCGGTACAAGCGGATGCCCAGCGCCGCGCAGGTCTTGATGACTGCCTCGGCGTGGGGCGTCGAAGCGTCCCGGATGCCGCTGGTGATCATCGGGATCTTCAAGCCCGCTTTGCGGATAATCTCCACGACCTTGGGCAGATCCACCTCTACGCGTTGCGGCTCGACGTGCCCGCCGGGACGCACCGTCAGGTCCACGCCCTCGTAGCCCAGGGCGGCGACGGTTTGAGCCATTTCCTCCCAGCCAGCCCATTGGAAGTGCTTGGAGAAGGCGCAAATGACGGGGCGGCTATCGGCGGCAGCAGCGAGGGTCGCTCCGGCCAGCAGTTGGCGTCGGGTCAGTTTCATATCTAGAACTCCACCTTTCTGGTTGCGGCGTTCCATTTTACCCGGCGGTGGTGACGCAGGGAAAGGTTCGCCATCTGGACGACCAGCGCCGCCTGGAATCCCAGGGCGACCGGCGCAGTAGGTCGGCTGCGGGTGCGCACGCACTCCAGGAAGTTGCGTATGTGAAGCACGGTGGCGTAGCCGAAACCTCGCTCCGAGCGAACCTCCAAGAGGGGCTTGTCCTCGGCGCCGGCCGGAAACACTTTGAACTCCTCGCGGCCGATGTCCATGCGGGCCCGGTCGCCGTCGAGCTGGTTGAGCTGATCGTTGCGGGTTTGGTAGCGCATGGCGGCGTAATTGATCGAGAACACGCCCAGGAAATCCTCGGGATACTCGGCGGCCACAACCACGGATTCGGGGGTTTCGAGATCCGGCCGGTGCGGCTTGCCGGCGGCCGCAGTGACGGCCAGCGGGAAGCCGGCATTCATCAGCATGTGCATGCCGTCGTAGACGTGCGCGCCCTGATCGGCTACGATGCCGCCGGCGTAATCGTAAAAGAAGCGCCAGTTGCGGAAGCGGTTGGGATCGAAAGGCCGGCGCGGCGCAGGACCCTGCCAGGCATCCCAATCCAAGGGGCCTTCGAGCTTCTCAGGCGTCCGGCGACCCAGGTAATTGTTCAGCCACCAGGAGCGGATCATGCGCACCTGCCCTAAGGTTCCCTCGGCGACGACCTTATGCGCCTGCTGGTACAGGTCGTAGCTGCGGCGTTGCATACCGACTTGAATGACCTGCTTAGAACGGCTTTCGGCGTCCATCAGCTCGACGCCCTGCTCGGGAGTCTGGCAAAGCGGCTTCTCGACGTAGACATCCTTGCCGGCGGCGATGGCGTCCAACACCATGCGGTGATGCCAGTGCTCGGGCGTGGCGATGATCACGGCCTGGACATCTCGGTCCTCCAACAATCGCCGATAGTCGCGCACGGCTTTGGGAGCGCGAGCCTGCGCCTTGGCGGCCAGAGAAACAGCCCGCTCCAAGTTCGGCTCGTAGACGTCGCAGATCGCCCCGATGCTCACCCCCGGTTCCTTCTGAAAGGTGCTCATCAAGAACGTGCCGCGGCCGCCGCTGCCGATGACGGCGACCACGATTTCATCCGAGGGAGCAGACCAGCCGAGCAGCGCGCCGCCGCACATGAGGAATGATCTTCTGGCAGCTTCCATACCTGGGCATCATAGCGCGGCGGCCGGCGGTATGATTCGGGTAGGGATGCAAGTACTGGTGCTGGCTGACGACACTACGGGTGCGCTGGAGGTCGGTGCGCTTTTGGCCGCCTCCGGCTTGCGCACGGCTGTCACGCTGGAGGCGGATTTGGAGGGGCTGGAGCGCTACGCTGCGCTGGTGGTGGATGCCGCCACGCGACACCTGGAGGCTGTTGCGGCGCGGCAGCGCATCAGGGATCTGGCGGCCAAGGCCGGAGGGTTGGGGATTCAGCACGTTTACTTGAAAACCGATTCCACGCTGCGGGGTCCGATAGGCGCGCAGTTTGAGGCCCTGCTGGATGTTTGGCCGGAGCGCCCGCTGGTCTATGTTCCGGCCTACCCGGCGATGGGACGCCAGGTTGTCGCCGGGCGCTTATTGGTGGACGGGCGCGCACTGGACGAGACCGCCTTCGCAGGCGATCCGCGGGAGCCGGCGCGCGAGAGCCGGATCCCGCGACTGCTGGAAGCCGGCTGCCGGGCCCGCGTGGTGAACGTTAGTTGTGCGGAACAGCTTGAGCGGCTGCTGGGGGATGATGTGGAGAGCACAGTCTTGCTGTGCGACGGGACCCGGGAAGGCGATTTGGCGGCCATTGCAGAAGTCGTAGCACGCAGCGCGCGCCCGTGCCTGGCGGCGGGGGCGGGCGGCTTTGCTCGCTATTGGATGGATAAGCTGGCTACCCGCCGGGATGCGACTCCGGCCAGGCATGTCGCTCGCCGGTGGCTGGTGATCAACGGCAGTCTTCACCCTTGTTCGCGCCAGCAGATCGCCCGCTGCGGACTTCCGCGCATCCGGGCCGAAGCGGGCGCGCGGCAAGAGTTTGCCTGGGCGGTGCTAGACGTCGCTGAGCAGCCGGCCGCGGATCCGGCGGCGATGGCGCAGCGAATCGCAGGTGAGGCACGCAGGATTGTGGAAGGCAGCGCGGTGGACGGGCTGGTCGTTTTCGGCGGGGATACGGTGCGGGCGGTGATGGAAGCGCTAGGCGCGCGCCTGATAGAGCCGGCGGGCGAGCTGCTGGCGGGCGTTCCGATTTCCCGGATCCCCGCGGCCGGCCTGGCGCTGGTGAGCAAGGCCGGGGGCTTTGGTCCGCCGGACGTAGTGGCGCAGATACGACAGCAATTGGAGCAATGAGGCGATGATTTTCGGCATCACGATGGGCGACGCCGCGGGTGTGGGCCCGGAGATTCTGCTGAAGGCTTACCGGGCCGGCGAGTTGCGCCATCCGGTGGTGGCCTTCGGGGATCTGGCGGTGCTGGAGCGATGCAACCGGGAGTTGGGCTACGGCGTCACACTGCGCGCGGCGAGCTCGCCTGTGGATTTCCGGCCAGGCCCGTTGAATGTGGTGGACTTGGGAATCCTGGCGGCCGAACAGGTGCGCATCGCAGAGGTGGACGCGCGTTCGGGCGCGGCGGCGCGCCAGTACGTGGTGGCGGCCACCCAAGCCGCGCTTAAGGGCGAGATCGGCGCGTTGGTCACCTTACCCATGAATAAGGAGGCCACGCAACTGTCGGATCCCGGTTTCACGGGCCACAGCGAGTTGATCGGCGAGCTATGCGGCGTGCGGGAGGTCACGATGATGCTGGTTTCCGAGCAGCTTGCGGTGGCGCACGTAACCACGCACATGGCTTTGCGCGATGCAGTGGCGCACATTCGGCGGGAGCGCGTGGCGCGGGTGATCATGATGACTTGCGAAGCCGTCGGCAAGCTGAGGCGCGATCCGCGCGTGGCGGTGGCGGGCTTGAATCCGCACGCCGGCGAGCACGGCCTGTTCGGGCGGGAAGAGATTGAGCACATCGCTCCGGCGGTGGAGTGGGCGCAGCGGCGCGGGCTGCCGGTGGAAGGTCCGCTGCCGCCGGACACCGTGTTCTACCTGGCAGTGCGCCGGAGGCGTTACGACGCGGTGGTGGTGATGTATCACGATCAGGGGCACATTCCGCTTAAGCTGCTGGATTTCGAAGGCGGCGTGAACGTAACGCTAGGCCTGCCGATCATCCGCACCTCAGTGGATCACGGCACGGCGTTCGACATTGCCTGGAAGGGCGAGGCCTCGACGCGAAGCCTGGTGCAGGCCCTGGAGCTGGCGGCGCGGCTTGCGCAGGGGGCAACGCCGGCGCCCGGGGCATAGTCTCCGCCCTGAGCGGTTCTCAAGCTGCGGCGAGCAATAGCCGGAAGGCGTCGGCCGGCAGCTCGCTGAGCGAGCGAACTACGAGGTCGGCCTGTACCGCAGTGGGGCCGCGGCTTATGAAAATGCTGCGCATGCCTGCGCGCCGCGCGGCCTCGATGCCGGCCGGCGCGTCCTCAACCACGACCGAGCGCTCGGGCGATACGTTCAGGCGCGCGGCGGCCAGCAGGAAAACCTGCGGGTCCGGCTTGCCGGCGGTAACGTCCTCGGCGGCCACCAAGACCTGAAAGTAGTTGCGCAGTCCCAGCGACTCCAGCATCACTTCAACATTCTTGCGCGGAGCCGAGGAGGCGATCGCCTGCCGCCAGCCTTCTTGCTCCAGCCGCTGAACCCATTCTGCGGCGCCGGGCGCCGGCGTCAGTCCCAGCTCACGCACCAGGCGCCGGTAGCAGGCTTCCTTGGCGTCGGCAACGCGCGCCACGCGTTCGGGCGTGGCGGCGGAGCCGAGCCATTGGGGGACAAAGGAGTCATTGCGTTGCCCGAAGGTGGCTCTGAACTGCTCCCAAGTTATCGGCACACCCTCGGCCGCCATGGTTTGGCGCCAGGCGCGCCAATGCAGCTCTTCGGAATCCACCAAAGTTCCGTCCAAATCCCAGAGAACCGCGGCCGGCATAGCTCAGGGCGCCATCTCCGGCGGCACGGGGAGAGTGACGCTGCCGGTGGCGGCCCACTCGGCGCCGCGAGCGAAGGTTACGGCGAAGGGCAGGGTGCTGGTGGCGGCCACGTCGTGCCCCAAAGCAGTGGTAAACACGCGGCCCTTGCCGTACTGCACGGTCCATAGCATGGGGTGATGCAGGCCCGGGCCGGGCGTGGGCTGTTTGGCCTTTCCCTGGTATAAGGCATGGTCGTCCCAGGCGGTGGCCAGCACGTGGTAAGTCTCCGCAGGCTGCCACTTCAGATTGGCGTAGAGCTCATCCTTGGTTTGCAAGAAGGATTTCTTCGGGCCGCGGGTGATGGGATGGTCGGGATCCTTGACTTCAACGGTAAAGTCGTGCGCGGCGGAGTGGTGGCCCTGGTTGGGCCGCCAGTTGCCGGCGCACGTTTGCTCATACTCCTGCCAGCCGTCGAAGGCGGCCACCGAGAAGTGGTAAATGACCAGCCCTTTGCCGGAGCGCACGAAATCCACCAAGGCTTTTTCGGCGCGCTCGCCCCAGCGCAGCTCGGGGCGGCGGCGGTCGTAGTAGTTGAGGACGATCAGGTCATAGGGCGCCAGCGTTTCCGGCCCCGCGCCGCGGAATTCCTCGGTGACGCGCACTTCGAAGCGCCCGGTGTCCTCCAGAATCTTGCGCAGCACGGGAGTAGTGCCCCGCCAGTCGTGCGCGTTCTGGCCGGTAATGATCAGCGTTTGGATTTTGGGCGGCGTCTGCGTTTGCGGCTGCGGAAGCAATAAAGCGGCTGCGGCCAGCGAAAGGATAAGTCTCACCTGACACCTCCTGGCGCCCCTGAGCTTAAGCTCAAGGGCCGGAACTGAATTATAGCGAAAAGACGGACGGGCCCCGCCGGCTGGCCGCGGGGCGAATCAAAGTTCGCGTCCCGATGCGTTCTCAGCGCGCCGCTCCACAGACCAGCGCCACATCTTTGGAGCTGAGCCGCGCTTCAGGATGCAGGAGACGGTAATTCCGCAAAGGCATATTGCCTTCCCGAACCTCCTCGCAGGCCTCCTCCAAGCGCCGGCGGGCGGCTTGCGGACTGTAACGGCTCCACTCGGAGAAGTTCAAGTGGGCGCGTCCCTGTTTGACGTCGCGGGCGATCAGCCAGGAGACGGGCGCCACCCGGCTATACCAAGGCCACGCGGTTTGGTTGCTGTGGCAGTCGTAACACGCCCGGCGCAAAACCGCTGCCACCTCAGGCCCAGGTTTGGCGACGGCCTCATAAGAGCCCTCCGGATCCGAAGGCGGATTGCCGCGTTCCGGCTGGAACAGTTGCAAAGCCACCGCGACCACGAGCACCACCAAAGCGATCCATTTCACCATTGCCGCCACCGCCTCGCTAGTCGCTCAGGTCCGGCGCCGGCGTACGCGGAGTGCTCTTAGGCAACTCCGGAGCTTTAATGTATTCGGCCGGTATTTCGCCGGTGAGGGATTTCAGGAAAGTTACCAAGGATTCGATCTCCGTCCGGTTCAGAGGCTTGCCAAGCTGGTAGTCGGCCATCTCCTGGACGGCTTGCTCGAGCCTGGCCACCTTGCCGTTGTGAAAGTAGGGGCCGGTTTTTTCGACGTTCCGCAAAGGCGGAACCTTGAAAACCATCCGGTCCGCCTCCCTCTTGGTAAGGCGGTAGCGGCCGGGATCGGATTGATCGGGATAGGGCTTTACGACGCCCAATTTCTGGTACATGTCGCCTCCCAGCAGAGCGCCGGAATGGCAGACCTGGCAACCGGCGTCCAGGAAGACCTTGAGGCCCGCTTTCTCCTGCGCGGTCAATGCCTGCGCATCGCCCGCCAGAAACTTGTCCCAGCGAGCGGGCGTCAGCAACTTGCGCTCGAAAGCGCCGATAGCCCGAGCGGCATTGTCCATGGTTACAGGGTCCTTGTCGCTCGGAAAGGCCCGGCGGAACGCCGCCACGTATTCCGGCATGGATTTCAGGACGGCGACCGCGAGTTTGTCGGAAGGCATGGCCATCTCGACCGGGTTGAGCACCGGCCCTTTAGCTTGCTCTTCCACATCGGCCGCGCGGCCGTCCCAGAACTGGGCGAATTGCAGGGCGGCGTTGTAGACCGAAGGCGAGTTGCGGTCGCCTTTCTGGCCTTTGTGGCCGTCCGAGGTTGGCTCGTTGTCCACCCCATACTTGTTCAGGTCGTGACAACTGTTGCAGGAAATCTTCTGGCTTTTGGAAAGCCGCGGCTCATAGTAAAGCATGCGGCCCAAGGCGATCAGCTCTTCCGATGGCGGGCCTGACGGGCCCGCTGCAACGGCAGGCAACGGTTGGAAAACTTTCAACTTGGCCGGATCCACGGTCTCGGCCGGCTTGCGCTGGCAGCCGGTCGCCAATACCATCAGCAATATCCCCGGCGCAAAAGGCGCAACTCGCATTCGATCCCTCCTCGCTTTTCCAGTTTGCCACAAGGGCTCATCGCCGAGTTGGATCAGATGAAATGCAACCGAGGCGGCCCCTGCTCGCAGAGCTTCTCAGCCGCCGAGCAGCGGGAAAAGTGCAGCCGGCTTCAGGCGCACGGCTGCATTGCCATCCTTGGTGGCCGGCCGGGCGGCAGCGCGCAGATCCGAGGTGCTACTCGTGCTTGAAAGCGTAGTGCAGGATGCCTTCCTGCTTGCCGGGGTTGCGCACCAGCACGTGGTGCCAGCCGGCGGAGTTGCGATAGGTCGTGCCGGTGATCTTCTGCGGGCTGACGACCTTGACATTCCGCAAGTACTCACCGCCGATCTTGGCCGAGAGGCCGGGCAAGAAGTTATCGCCTTCGATCACCACTTCGGTGCCGCCCCAGGTAGGACCGCTGTTGGGCGTAATGCGATCCACGCGCGGGGCCACCAGCGTGGCGGACACTTCCTTGGCCTGCGGCGGGCCGAACTGCGCGGCGTCGTAGGGCCGGATCTGAAAGTAGTATTTCTGTCCGGCGTGGAGATACTCGGGCTGGAAACTGCTGACGTTGCCCACGTCGAATTCAAAGGGGAGATTGTCGGGTGAGGTTCCGGCGAATATCTTGTAGCCGATGACGTTGCGCGAGGGGCTGCGCGACCAGCTCAACCGCAGCGAGCCCTCGGTGATGGTGACGGAGGGCACGGGCGCAGGCGGCGCGAGGCCGATGGCCGCCACCGGATCGCCGGCCACGGTGATTTCCGCTATGCCCGGGGCCTCGCCGTTGGGGAAACCCAAGAGCTGCACGTGAATCCAATTAATCGGGCCCGGATCAGGGATGGCCACGGCGATGGGCTCCTCGGGCCGGCTGGGATCGCTGCGGGCGCTCAGGCGGCGGCCATCGCTCAAGTAGATATCAAGCGCCCCGAGCGCCTGCCGGACGCCGGGTCTGGGATAGATCACGATCTCGCGCGCCACTACGCGCTGTTCCCAGATCAAACGCACCCAGGGCCACAAGTCGCCGGCGGCCGGGATCCACTGGTAGTACCCGTTGTCCTGCCCGATGTTGCCGTCGTTGATGCGCGTAGCCTGCATATAGGAAGCGTTGCGCGTCGAGGAGGCGGCGGCATAGGCCAGCCGCGCCAGGTTGGTCTTGGCCTGGAAGGCCAGATCGGGCCGGATCATGTGACCGCGGTGGCAGCCGGTGCAGCGCAGCAATTCGCCGGGACGCAACTGCTCGTGGCCGAAAGCGGGCGTGCGGATCTCGCCGAGGCTGCCTGGATAACGGGCGGCCACGCCGGTGGGGCTGCGCAGGAAGAACACCACCGGGCGATCGGCGGGGATCTCGGCGCGGAACGAGCCGTCCGGGTTCACCGGGAAGGATTTGAAGAAGCGCGGCATCTGCTTGCGGATCAGCGGGAACTCCGGGGCGGTGGTGAAAGTCTGCGAGTCGTCGTAGACGTCAAGGGCCACCACGGAGCCGGGCAGCGGCGAGAGGATGTTTGTGAACCGCGGATCCATATCGGCGTAGACGTTGGAGTTTTCGAAGACGGCGAAGCCGGTGATGGGCGCGGTGGGATCTTCCGGCGGCACAGTGCGGACCGTATCCGGGAGCACGCGCGAGTTGCGGCGCCAGACGGCTACCGGGTCCAGTTCGTCGGTGGCGGGGTCGTTATAGATGAGCCGCAAGTTCTGGAAATCCCCGTCGCAGACGTACAGGCCGAAATCAAAGGAGGCGAACATGCGGTTGCGTTCGTCGGTCCAGACCTTGGATTCCGGCGTATAGGAGAACAGGATGCGGCCGTCGGGCAGGGGTGTGGGAGTCAGGGCGTGCGGCGCTTCGAGGTTGCGCGGGTCGCCGATGCCTTCGATCGAGTTGCCCGCGCCGTCGCCCGGGCGGAACTTGGCGATCGCGCAGGCCAGCGTGGAGCCCAGAAAGCTGCCGGTGGCGCGCCGGGTGTAGACGATCTCGCCGTTGGGCATCTCGCGGAAATGCATGCCGCCGCCCGAGCCGTGATCGAGCTTGCCGGCCATGAATCCTATGCGGCCGGCGTGGGTGCCGTCCGGGTAAGTGGCCCAAGGTTCAAAGAAGCTGGGGCCAAAGTTGGAGTCGCTTTCCAGAGGCTGAAGGCCCTCGGTGTAAAGCGACGGGATGTTCATGTTGTCCACCCACATGGCGAACAGGATGCGCCCGTCTTGCATGACCCAGGGATTAAGGGCGCCAGAGCGGGTGGAGATGATGCGGCGCAGGTCGCTGCCGTCGGGATTGATGACGTACAGGGTCACGGTACGATGCCCGCAGGAGCCGCTGACGCCGGGATAGCGGGAGGAGGCGAACACAATACGCCCGTCCGGCAGGTAGGCGGGGGCGAAGTCGCTGAAACGCCCGAAGGTGGCTTCGTTCTGGCGCGGGCGCTTGGGATCGTCCGGTATGGTTACGCCGCGCGTCTCGGGCGTGATCTGCCTCAAGCCGCTTCCGTCTATGCCGACTTCGAAGATGCGCCACATGCCGTTGCGGGCGCGCACGCCGGAGAAGACCACGCGGGTGCCGTCAAAGTTGACCATCGGGCGCTGGACGTCATAGATGCCGTTGTGGGAGCCGGCAAGCGTTATGACGGTTCCATCCGGACGCAGCAGGCGCAAGGCGCCGCCGACAGTCATCTCCCGACCCAGTATGTCCACCGGCGGGCCGACCTCGTAGTTATTCAGGGTCTGAATGTGGTTGCGAGAAACAAATACGATCGAGGGCAGCAGCTCGGCCGAGGGCGAGTTTGCCTGAGCAAGCGCCAGCAAAGCGATCAACGCCGGGGCCAGGCTTGCGGCGATCTGCAGCCGCCGCCTGTTTGCAAAGTGGTCGGCTTTTTCTGACATGGCCTTACTTGTGGATCAATACCACAGAGACGGCTGCCGCGGGAAGTGCGCAGGGTACTGGTACCGGAGCGGGCAGGGTTCCGCGAGACGGCAAACGCCGGTGGTTGCCCGGCCTGGGGCCGAACGGCGCGAGGGCGGCCAGCAACGGGCGCGTGCGGCCCGACAGACCGGGCCGCGCACGCCCAGGAGGTTGCTGCGGGTTTGCGGTTAGAGGCCCTTGGCGGCCAGGAACTTGATCAGGTCAACGACGCGCAACGAGTAGCCCCACTCGTTGTCGTACCAAGCCATGACCTTCACCAAATTGCCGTCGAGCACCTTGGTCAGGGCGGCGTCCACAATGGAGCTGGCGGAGTGATGCATCAGGTCGGTGGACACCACCGGATCCTCGGTGTAGGCCAGGATGCCCTTGAGCGGGCCCTCGGCGGCGGCTTTCAGCGCGGCGTTGACCTCTTCGGCAGTGGTGTTGCGCGCGGTCTGAGCCACCAGATCCACGATTGAGACGTTGGGAGTCGGGACGCGGATGGCCAGCCCGTCGAGCTTGCCCTTCAACTCTGGGATCACCAAACCGATGGCTTTGGCGGCGCCGGTGGTGGTGGGGATCATGTTGATGGCGGCGGCGCGGGCGCGGCGCAGATCCTTGTGCGGAAAGTCCAACACGTTCTGGTCGTTGGTATAGCTGTGGATGGTGGTCATCGAGCCCTTCACGATCTGGAAATTCTGGTGAACCACTTTGACCACCGGAGCCAAACAGTTGGTGGTGCAGGAGGCATTGGAAATGATGTGGTGCCGGGCCGGGTCGTACATGCCTTCGTTGACGCCCAGCACGATGGTGATGTCCTCGTTCTTGGCGGGCGCCGAGATGATCACCTTCTTCACCGGGCCGCGCAAGTGCTTCTTGGCCTGGTTGGCGTCGGTGAACTTGCCGGTGGACTCGACCACGATCTGAACGCCCAGAGATTCCCAGGGCAGCTCGGCGGGATCCTTCAGCGCGAAGACCCGGATCGTTTTGCCGTTGACCACGATCGAGTCGCCCTGGGCCTTGACCTCGGCGGCGAGCGGCCCCAACACCGAGTCGTACTTCAGCAAGTGGGCCAGGGTCTTGGTATCGGTGAGGTCGTTGGCCGCCACCCATTCGATCTCAGGGTCGTTAAGACCGGCGCGCAGCACGTTGCGGCCGATGCGGCCGAAACCGTTGATTCCGACTTTCACTGGCATGCGTAGTTTTCTCCTGTTCGATTGCGGTTGCTGTTAGAGAGCGGAGCGCCGCCAGGCGGCCCGCCCCGGCCGCCGCAGGCCCCGTTCAGGCGATCAAGATTTCATCATAGCAGAGTCGCCACTACCGTCATGTCCTGCGCCGCGCGCCGCCAGGGCCTTCTGATAAAGCGCCCGCAGTTGCCGGCGCACGGCCTGGCTCAGCGGGCCGGGCTGCTCGCCCGCCTGAATGGCCCGGCAAAGCTCGACGGTCTTGCGCAGGCTTTCCAGGAATTCCACGCAAGGGGGGCAGCCCTGTAAGTGAGCGGTGATTTCTTCGCAAGTATCGCCGGGCAGCTCGGCGTCCAGATACTCGGAAAGCAGGGCGAAAATCCGCCGGCATTCGGCGGCGTGCTGATGCGAATTATTCTCCATGTCTGTCAACCTCGAGCCGGCGTGCGTCCGCCTTGCGCCGATCGCAGATACCAATCCAGCTTCTGCCGCACCGCCAGCCGCGCCCGGTGCAGGCGCGTCTTGACAACCTCTTCGCTGACTTCCAGGACCTCGGCTGCCTCCGTAGTGGAAAGCCCCTCAATGTCCCGCAACAGCAAGACCGTCTTGTAGATGTCCGGCAATTCGCTGATGGCTTGGCGCACCACCCGCTGCACCTCGGCCCGCAGGGCTTGATCTTCCGGCAAGGCCGACCAGTCGGCGATCTCGAGCTTCCGCTGCCCGCCGTCGCCCGCCCCGACGGGCATCAGTTCATCCAGCGACAGCTCCTCGGCGGGCGCAAACACGCTCCTGCGCCGCTTCATCAAGCAGGCGTTGCGGGCTATGCGGAAGACCCAGGGCCGGATGCGCTCGGGTTCGCGCAACTGGTCCAGTTTTTCGAAGACCTTGAACAGGGCGTCCTGGGCCACTTCCTCGGCATCTTCGTGATGACCGCAAACCAGCAGGCTGTACTGGAACAGTTTCGTGCGGAACAGCTCCACGAAGCGCTCGAAAGCCTCTGGTTCGCCGGCTATCAGCCGCCGGGCCAGCTCAATTTCGCGCTCTCTGGCTTCGGTCGTCAACGCTCGCCACCCGCTGCCATTGTAGCCGAACACCGGCCGGGCTGCGCTCAGGCGGAGCTGTTACCTGCCCGGCGCACCTGCATCTAGTGAATGTGACGCCAGTAGCGGGAAAAACATGCGGGTGAGTCCGGCGATCTTGATAGCAAGCGCCGCACTTTGGGCGCAAGACACTTTGTCGTTGAAAGATGCGGTAGCCGCCGCGTTGCGGCAGCACCCTGCCGCCGAAGCCGCAAGCAGCCAGGTGCTGGCCGCGGAAACACGCATTGCGGCCGCCCGCAGCGGTTACTTGCCCAAACTGAATTACTCGGAGTCCTTCCAGCGCACCAACAACCCGGTATATGTGTTCAGCGCGCTGCTGACTCAAGCTCAATTTACCGAGCGTAACTTCGCCATCGGCCCTCTTAATCGCCCGGATTTTTTGAACAACTTCCAATCGCAGCTCAGTCTGGACCAGCCGCTTTACGACGGCGGCCAGACCCGACTGGCGGTGCGGTCGGCGCAACTGGGACGCAAACTGGCAAGTGAAGATGAGCGTCACACGCGGCAGCAGATCATCGCCGGCGTGGTGCGCACGTACTTCGCGGCGTTGCTGGCCGCGGAAAGCCTGAAGGCGGCCGATGAGGCGGTTCGCTCGGCGGAGGCCGACCTGGAACGCGCCCGCGCCATCCGTGCGGCAGGGATGTCCACCGACGCCGACGTGCTCTCGATCCAGGTGCATCTGGCCGCCATGCGCGAGCAGCGGATCCGCCGGCAGGCGGATCTGGAAGTAGCGCGCGCCGCTTTGAATGAGGCCCTCGGCCTGCCATTGCAGACGCCCCACGCGCTGACGACGCCGCTGACTGCCGTCCGGCTTTCCGAAACGGCCTTGCAAGACTATGAGGACCGCAGCCTCGCAGAGCGCCCGGAGGCGCGCCAGGCGGCGCTGACTGTCGAGCTCGCCGAGACCGAGCGCCAGACGGCGCGCGCGGCAATGCTGCCCCAGGTCGTCTTCCACAGCGCTTTCCAAGCCGATCGCCAGCGCTTCGTCAGGCGCGGCGCGGCCAACTGGCTGGCTGCGGTGTCGCTGCGCTGGAACCTCTTCAACGGGTTCGCCGACAAACAGCGCAGTGCAGAGTCCGAACACAGTCTGCGGCGGGCGCAGGCCGAGCGCCGGCGTGCGGAAGGGCTCATCAGGCTCGGCGTACACCGGGCCTACGCCGACTGGAAGGCCGCCGGCGAGCGCATCGAGACGGCGCGCGCTGCGGTGGCGATGGCCGAGGAAAGCCTGCGCATCACGAAGAACCGTTACGAGGCGGGCTTGACCAACGTCACCGATCTGCTGCGTACGGAAAGCGCGGCGCTGGAGGCGCGCAACCGGTTTCTGGCCGCCGTCTTTGACCAGCGCCTGGCGGCGGTGGAGCTGGCGCTGGCGGCCGGAGTGCTGGCGCCGGATTCGGAAGTTCTCAACTGATCAGGAGCGTTGCGATGAAGATTCTGGAGTTCGGGTTGGCGCTGGCAGTGGGTTTGTTGGCGGGCTGCGCCCACAAGCCCGCCGAATCCAGCCACAGCCATCGAGCGGCGGCGGCGGTGCAAACCATCACGCTGAGGCCGATTGAGTTGCCCGCAACTTACGAGGCGACCGGGACGGTGCGCGCGCAGACCACCGCCGTAGTTTCCTCCAAGGTGATGGGCTACGTGCGGGAGGTAGGCGTGCGGCCGGGCGATCGCGTGCGGCAGGGGCAATGGCTGGTGCGCCTGGACGCGCGCGAGCTGGAAGCCGCGTGGCGACAGGCCCAGGCAAGTCTGGAGGAGGCCCGCAGCGGCGTACCGGAGGCCGATAGCGCCGCAGCCGCGGCGAAAGCCGCCTTGGATCTGGCGGAGGTTACCTTCCGTCGCATGCAGGATCTGTTCGAGAAGCGCTCGGTCTCAAACCAGGAGTTTGACGAAGCCTCCGCCCGTTTGAAGCTGGCCAAAGCGAACTACGAAATGGCTGAAGCTCGGCGCCGGCAGCTTGCCGCAAGAATCCGAGGGGCCGAACAAGCCGTCCAGGCGGCCGCGGTGGCGCGGGGCTACGCCGAGATCGCGGCCCCCTTCGACGGCCTGGTCACCGAAAAGAGCGTTGAGCCGGGCAACCTGGCGGCTCCGGGCGCGCCGCTGTTAACCATCGAGCGGGATGGTAGGTACCGCCTGGAGACATCCGTGGAGGAATCACGGCTGGCGGCGATTCACGTGGGACAAGCGGTCAGGGTGCGGCTGGATGCGCCGGCGCGGGAGTTGGAAGGCCGGGTCTCGGAGATTGTGCCGGCGGTGGACGCGGCCGCGCGCGCGTTCGTGGTGAAGATTGACTTGCCGGCTACAGGGCAGTTGCGCTCCGGTGTTTTCGGCCGCGCGGTGTTTACGCTGGGTCGCAGGCAGGCGCTGGTAGTGCCGGCGGCGGCGGTGATGGAAAGCGGGCAATTAGCCTCGGTCTTCGTAGTGGAAAACGGAAGGGCGAGATTGCGTCTGGTTACCCTGGGAGCGCGACTGGCGGATGGGATCGAGGCGCTCTCGGGTCTGAACCCGGGCGAGCGGGTGATCGCGCCGCTTCCGGCGGGCTTGAGCGAGGGCGCGCAGGTGGAGGCCAGACCGTGAAGCGCGCTGCCGGTTTGGGCCCGGCGGGACGTCTGGCTCAAGCCTTCATCGCTTCCAAGCTGACGCCGTTGGTGATCGCGGCCTCTCTGGCGCTGGGCGCCTTCGCGGTGCTGAAGCTGCCGCGCGAAGAAGAGCCGCAGATCAAAGTGCCGATGATTGACGTTTTCGTCGGCATGCCTGGCGCTTCGGCGCGCGAAGTCGAGGAGCGCGTCACCAAGCCGATGGAGAAGCTGCTGTGGGAGATCCCCGGCGTCGAGTACATCTACTCGACTTCCAGCCCGGGCGGAGCTCTGGCGATCGTGCGCTTTTACGTGGGCGAGGACGAGGAAGATTCCATCGTCAAGCTCAACCAAAAGATGTTCGCCAACTTCGACCTAATCCCGCCGGGCGCCACCCCGCCCCTGATCAAGCCGCGCTCGATTGACGACGTGCCGATCCTGGCGCTGACGCTGTGGAGCCGGCGCTACGGTCCTTACGAGCTGCGGCGGGTGGCGGCGCAGGTTCACGATGCGATCAAGCAGGTGCCGGACGTTTCGGCGGTGGCGATCATCGGCGGGCAGCGCCGCCAGATCCTGGTCACTTTAAACGAGAACCGCCTGGCGGCCTACTCGCTGACGCCGTCGGAGATCCACCAGGCCCTGAGCAGCGCCAACCGCCGCCTGCCTTCGGGAAGTTTCGCCATGGGCAACCGCGAGTTTGTGCTGGAAACCGGCGAATTCCTGCGCAGCGCCGAGGACGTGCGCGGCGTGGTGGTGGGCGTGGCCAACGGCAAGCCGGTTTACCTGCGGGACGTGGCCGAGGTCAGCGACGGCGGCGAGGAACCGACGCAGTACGTACACTACGCGGAGCGCGGCGGCGAGTTCCTGCCGGCGGTGACGCTGGCGGTGTCCAAGCGGAAGGCGACCAACGCCGTTAGCGTAGCTCGCAACGTGCTGACGCGCGTGGAGACTCTGAAGGGCCGCGTGGTCCCGGCGGATGTGGGAATCTCCGTCACGCGCCACTACGGGCAAACAGCCGCTGAGAAGTCCGACGAGCTGCTGCTGCACATGCTCATCGCGGTGATTTCGGTGAGCCTGCTGATTTGGGCGACCCTGGGACGGCGCGAATCGCTGATCGTCTTCATCGCCATTCCGGTGACGCTGGCGCTGACGCTGACGGTATTCTACCTTTACGGCTACACGCTGAACCGGATCACGCTGTTCGCCCTGATTTTCTCGATCGGCATTCTGGTGGACGACGCCATCGTGGTGGTGGAGAACATCGCGCGACACGCGCGGCTGCCGATTAATCGCGGCCGGCCGCTGACGGCGGTGGCGGTAGAGGCGGTGGACGAAGTGGGAAACCCGACCATCCTGGCGACACTGACGGTGATCGCCGCCATTCTGCCGATGGCGTTTGTGGGAGGCCTGATGGGACCGTACATGCGTCCCATCCCGGTGGGGGCCTCGTCCGCGATGGTGTTCTCACTGCTAGTGGCCTTCCTGGTTACGCCCTGGGCGGCGGTGCGCATCTTGAAGCTCGGCCGCCCGCACGCCGAGGGGGAGCAGGAAGACCGGCTGACCCGGCTGTACCGGCGCGTGATGGGACCGTTGCTGCACCGCCCGCGGCTGCGCCGAGCCTTCCTGGCCGGAGTAGCTTTGTTGCTGGCCGGTGCGCTGTCGCTGCCGGCCATTGAGTTTGTCAAAGTGAAAATGCTGCCCTTCGACAACAAGAGCGAATTCCAGGTGATCATTGACATGCCGGAGGGGACCACGCTTGAGCAGACCGAACGGGTGGCGCGGAGGCTGGCCTTGCGCGCGCTTGAAGAGCCCGAGGTCGTCAACATACAGACCTATACGGGCACGGCGGCGCCGTATAACTTCAACGGACTCGTGCGGCATTACTTCCTGCGCCGGGGCTCAAACGTCGCCGATATCCAGGTGAATTTGTCAGGCAAGCACGAACGGGATTTGCAGAGTCACGATATCGCCAAACGCGTGCGCGATCAACTGGAGCCGCTGGCGCGGAGCTTGGGAGCCCGCATCAAAGTAGCTGAGGTTCCGCCGGGTCCGCCGGTGCTACAGACTCTGGTGGCTGAGGTATACGGGCCTTCACAAGAGGGCCGGCAGCGCCTGGCGCGGCAGATACGCGAGATGTTCGAGAAGACCGAGGGCGTGGTGGATGTTGATTGGTACGTGGAGGACGATCAGCCGAAGCAGCGTCTGGTAGTGGATCGCGAGAAAGCGGCGCTGCACGGGATTTCCGAAGAACAGATCGCGCGCACCTTGCGCATCGCCTCAGCCGGCGAGCCGGCCGGGCTTCTGCACGCCGAGGCGGAGAAAGAAGATGTTCCCATCACGCTGCGGCTGGAGCGCGCGGCGCGTTCGGATCCGGACCGCCTGCGGAGCCTACGGGTCGCCGGAGGGACGGGCCGTCCGGTGGCGGTAGGCGAGCTGGTCCGTACGGAGAGCGCCATCGAGGACAAGAGCATTTATCACAAGAACCTGATGCCGGTGACCTACGTAACTGCGGACGTGGCGGGGGCAATCGAGAGCCCGGTGTACGCCATAGTGAAGCTCGGCCGGCAGATTTCGCAGATCCGCCTGCCGGAGGGCTACTCGGTGGAGCAGTACACCGCGCGCCAGCCGGGCGACGATGCGCGCTACGCGATGAAATGGGACGGGGAATGGCACATTACCTACGAAGTCTTTCGTGACCTGGGCATCGCCTTCGCCGCGGTGCTGATCCTGATTTACGTTCTGGTAGTGGGCTGGTTCCAATCTTTCCTGACGCCCCTGGTGATCATGGCCGCCATCCCGTTCTCGCTGGTGGGGATCCTGCCCGCCCACGGGCTGTTGAAGGCGTTCTTTACCGCGACCTCGATGATCGGTTTCATCGCCGGAGCAGGCATCGTGGTGCGCAATTCGATCATTTTGGTGGACTTCATCGAGCTGCGGCTCAAGCAGGGCGTACCGCTGGAGGACGCGGTGGTAGACGCGGGCGCGGTGCGCTTCCGTCCCATGCTTCTGACCGCAGCGGCCGTGGTGGTGGGCTCGGCGGTGATCCTGTTCGACCCGATCTTCCAAGGCCTGGCTATTGCGCTGATGGCCGGCGAAATCGCCTCGCTGCTGCTCTCGCGCATGACGGTGCCGGTGGCGTACTTCCTGGTTAACCGCCGTCGCAGCGCGGTCGCGCCGGCGGCGGGGGCCGAAGGGCCGCACTAGGGCGGCAGCAACGGCCTGGTCGGGTGCAACGCCACCGGCACCGGTCTGAAGGAGCAGCACTTTGCGCAGCCCGAGCCGCTGATGTGGGATAGTATTTGATCCACGACACAGTGGCGCGTGGCCTGCGCGCACGGCCGGCCGGTTTCCCCGCTGATGCGGCCAAGCGCAGGGCTCGACAAGTTTACCGCTCTCCAGGGGAGGTTTATCCGGCGTGAGAGAATCATTGATGCCGCCCGGGCCCGCAGATCTTTGCTTGACGCCCGCTCAGATGCGGGACCTGGGCTACCGGGTGATTGACGCGATCGTCGAGCACTTCGAGAAGCTGCCCGAAAAATGCCCTTCCCGGCGCCGTACGCGGGACGAACTGGAGGCCCTGCTGCGCGAACCGCCGCCCGAGCGCGGCCAGGATCCCCAGGCGGTGCTGGAGCAGGCTCTCAGCGCGGTGTTCGCCAACATGATGCACGTGGACCACCCGCGCTTCTTTGCCTTTGTGCCGGGACCGAGCAATTTCGTGGGCGCGATGGCGGACGCGCTGGCGGCGGGTTTCAATCCTTTTGCCGGTTCGTGGTTCTCCGGCTCCGGCCCGGCGGAGCTCGAGTTGGTGGTGGTGGACTGGTTGCGAGAACTTCTCGGCTTTCCGGAATCCGCCGGGGGGTTGTTTGTCAGCGGCGGGTCAGTCGCAAATCTGACCGGACTGGCGGCGGCCCGCCACGCACTGCGGCGCGACGGCGCCCCGGACGGCGTGGTCTATTTTTCAGACCAGACTCACTCCGCGGTAGTGCGGGCATTGCGAATCTTGGGATTCGCGGATGACCGGATGCGACGCCTGCCGAGCGATGAGAACTTCCGCCTGCCGGTGGCGGAACTACGCGCCGCCATCGCCGAGGATCGAGCGGTAGGACGCCGGCCGCTGTTGATTGTCGCCAATGCAGGCACGACCAACACGGGCGCGGTGGATCCTCTGCCGGAGCTGGCGTCGCTGGCGCGCCGACACGGTCTGTGGCTGCACGTTGACGGCGCCTACGGAGCGGCAGCCGCGCTGATACCGGAAGGGAAGGCCATGCTCAGCGGGCTGGAAGAGGCGGACTCACTGGCCCTGGATCCGCACAAGTGGCTTTTCCAACCGTTCGAGATCGGCTGCACGCTGGTGCGTGAGGCGGAGGTACTCAAGGATGCCTTCCGCATCCTGCCCGAGTACTTGCAGGACGTTCATCGCCTGCGCGATGCAGTGAACTTCTGCGACTACGGAATCCAACTCACGCGCGGCTGCCGGGCGCTGAAACTGTGGATGTCGCTGAAGGTCTTCGGGCTGCACGCCTTTCGCCAGGCGATCGCGCGCGGATTCCGCTTAGCGGAAGCGGCCGAGCGGCGCCTGCAAGCCGGCGGCTGCTGGGAGATTGTCTCACCGGCTCAAATGGCGGTAGTCTGCTTCCGCTACCGCGATCCTGCTCGCACGCCGGAGGCAGTTGACCGCCTGCATCCGGAGCTGGTCGAACGCATGATCGCCGACGGCTATGCGGTGCTGACCTCAACCGTGCTGCGCGGGCGCACCGTACTGCGGCTGTGCACCATAAACCCCCGGACTCAGGAGGACGAAGTGGAGCAAACCATCGCCCGCCTGGAGAGGCTGGCGTGCGGCTGAGGCTCAAGCCGGCAAATCCCACCTACGATCCCAAAGGACGCGGGAGCGCGTGCGCAAGGCCTGAGCGGCCATGAAGCAGGCCACGGCGGAATAGTAACCTTCCTCCTCGTTGGCCACAGTTTTGCGGCGGTCGCGGATGCGGTCCAACCAGTCCCGCAGTATGTTTTCAGCATTGGCGGGCTTGAAGGGGACCGCCGCCGGCGGTTCCTTGCTGAACTTGGTGTTGGGCGTGTAGATGTAGCCTATGTCCTGGATATAGCGTTCGGCCCACAGTGTTCCGCCGGTGCCGCGCAGTTCGACGCCGGCCGAAGTTCGGACGCCGGGCGCAGTAAGACACTCCGCAGTGAAGGTAACGATAAGTTCCTGCGGATATTCCAATATGAAACTAACTACGTCGGGTGTATCTCGCCCGTCCTTATAGTAATAAGTTCCGCCGCCGGCCACCGCCGCCACGGGTTTGCGCAAGTTCAGCCAGTGATGGGCGGAATCTACAACGTGTATGGCGATGCCCATGATCATGCCGCCGTCATAATGCAGCCACTTATACGGGCTGAAGTAAATCTCCGGATTCCAGGGAACCTTAGGACCGGGGCCCAACCACCGGTTCCAGTCCAGGCCTTCCGGTTTGCGCTCGAAACCCGGCGGCGCGGTGCGAATGTAGCCGGTGTTGGAGGTATACCAGGTGCGCGCCAGGCCCACTTTGCCGATGACGCCGGTGTCAATGTACTTCTGCTTGGCCTCGACAAAGTTGGGCAGGCCGCGCCCCTGCATGCCCACCTGTACGATCCGCCGGTTGGCGCGCGCCGCGCGCACGATGGCCAGCCCGTCTTTCGGGAAATGGACCATGGGCTTCTCGACGTAGACGTCCTTGCCCGCGTTCAGGGCGTCCACGGTGATGGCGGCGTGCCAGTGGTCAGGCGTAGCCACGATCACGGCGTCCACATCTTTGCGGTCGAGTATCTGGCGGTAGTCCAGGTATTGCTCGGCGCTCGGGCCGGCGATCTTCAGCGCCTCATTGCGACGCACGTCGTAGACATCGCAAACGGCGACGAATTGGATCTCATCCGGAGCAATTTTGCTGAGGGCTTTCATCAGCCACTGACCGCGGCCGCCGGTCCCGATCACGCCGATGCGGATGCGCTGGTTGGCCCCTGCTACACGCCGGGCGGAGGCGGCGGCGCCGGCGGCGAGGAAGCTCCGGCGAGAGGCGGACGAAGACGCTAGGTTGTTCATCGGTCACCCAAAATAGCACGGAGCGCAGGCGGAAGCCAGCGCAGCTCAGCGGATGGTGAGCTTGATCTGGACGCCCTCCTGCGGCAGGGGAGGCGCGGCACGCCTATCGCGCAGTGCGCCCGCACGCGCCGGGGCGCGCAGCTCCGGCCTGGCGGCCTCGGCAGCGCCCTCCGGCGCCAGCACCAACACCAGCGTGTCTTCCCCAGGCTCCTCGCGCGCCCGGATCGGCACCAAGAGGCCGCCGCCGGGGCCCACGCGGTTGTCCTGTCCCTGGTCGGGGAACAGCAAACGCAGGTTACCATCCTCGGTGCGGCGCAAGACCAGGATGCGTCCCTGGCGTGCAGCTTCCACCTTCAGCGCCAGCGAATCGCCCGGACTGAAGACAGCGTCGGGGCCGGCGACGGCGCCGTCTTTGAGGATCTGGTAACGCAGGGGCGGCAAAGTGTCTTCGACCGCGACGGCTTGCAGGGCCGGCGCGGCGGGTTCCTTCGCCGCAGGAGTCTGCCCCTGAGCAGGTACGGTCTGCAACAGGGGCCTGGCCGGCGGCGGACTCGCCGCGCCTAAGCTGCTTGCGGCGCAACCCGGTCATCTTGTAGCGCAGGATCTGGAAGGCCAGCGGGAGCAGTTCCTCGGGAGCGCTTACCTGCGGATACTTGCGGTGCAGCACCAACAGAACCTCCTGCGCCAGGTCTTCCGCCAGATCCCCATCCTTTCACGCAAGCGGGAGAGGATATCGGCTCCCTCCAGGGGCGTCTTGAGCGAGGCAGCATCCGGGCTCCCCATAAGGCGCGTCCCGCACCCTTAGCCTACTACACAGGAAACGAAATTTCCGCACCGGTGTCGAAAGGATGGCGCGGGCGGCGGCATTTCCTGGATGCAGCGCTACCGACGCGGAGCAAGGAGATGCCATGCAGATCCGATACTTCATTGTGACAGTCGCAGCGAGCGGCCTGGTTTGGGCGGGTGCACCGGCGCCGACGACGGCGCCGGGGTCGCTAATTAGTCTGGATCGGGAGGGCCGTCCCAGCGGCCTGTGCCCGCTGAAACACACCGAAGTGCGCGCGGAAATCGCCGGATTTCTGGCGGGCGTTACCGTCACCCAGGAGTTCGCGAATACCTCCGCGGAAAGAATCGAAGCGGTGTATACGTTCCCGCTGCCGCATCAGGCGGCGGTGGACGACATGACGCTGCTGGTGGGCGACCGCGTGGTGCGCGGCAAGATCAAGCGGCGCGAGGAAGCCCGCGCGATTTACGAGGCGGCGCGCGCGGCGGGACGTCTGGCGGGCCTACTGGATCAGGAACGGCCCAACATCTTCACGCAATCGGTGGCCAACATCGGGCCGGGGGAAACAGTCAAGGTCACGATTCATTACGTGGAAATCCTCCGCTACGAGGCGGGAGCGTACGAGTTTGTCTTCCCGATGGTTGTTGGACCGCGTTACATCCCAGGCAACCCGACCGGGCGGCAGGCAGGCGGCTGGGCGCCTGACACGGACCGCGTACCGGACGCCTCCCGCATTACGCCCCCGGTGACGCCTCCCGGCACGCGCGCCGGGCATGACATTTCCATCGAGGTGTCGCTGGACGCCGGGCTGCCGATTGAAGAGTTGGTCTCAAAGACCCACGAGGTGTTGCTAGAGCGCCCGGCGGTGAACCGCGCCGTGGTTCGCCTCAAGCAGAAGGCTGCGCTGCCCATCAAGGATTTCGTCCTGCGTTACGACGTGGCGGGCCGCAAGATCCAGAGCGCGCTGCTCGCCCACCGCGGCGCGCAAGGCGGCTTCTTCACCTTGATCCTGGCGCCGCCGGAGGGCGTCAGTCAGGAAGACGTTACGCCCAAGGAGCTGGTCTTCGTGCTGGACACCTCCGGCTCGATGAGCGGTTTGCCGATCGAGAAAGCCAAAGAGGCCATGAGGCACGCGCTGGACGGTCTTTACCCGCGCGATAGGTTTAATCTGATCACGTTTTCCGGAGACACGCAAATACTGTTCCCCGAGCCCGTGCCGGCCACGCCCGAGAACCTGGCCAAGGCGCAGCAGTTTCTGGCCTCGCAAGCGGGCAGCGGCGGCACCGAAATGATGAAGGCCATTCGCGCGGCGCTGGATCCTTCCGACTCCGCCGACCACGTCCGCATCGTCTGCTTCATGACCGACGGCTACGTGGGCGACGACCTGGAAATCATCCATGAGGTCCAAAAACATCCGAACGCGCGGGTGTTCGCCTTCGGCGTCGGCAGCGCGGTGAATCGCTTCCTGCTGTCGCAAATGGCCGAGCATGGGCGAGGCGAGGTCGAATTCGTAGGACTGAATGACGACGGCTCAGCCGCCGCGCGCCGCTTCCATGAGCGCATACGCAATCCCTTGCTCACCGACATCGTGGTGGACTGGGGCAGGCTACCGGTCACCGACGTCTACCCAAGGCGAATACAGGATCTGTTCAGCGCGCGTCCCGTGGTGCTCACCGGGCGGTACACCGCACCGGGACGCGGCGTCATTCGGCTGCGCGGGCGCATGGCGGGCCGGGAGTTCGAGCGTGAGATGGCGGTGGAGTTGCCGGCGCAGGAGGGCGCTCACGCGGTCCTGGCGACGCTGTGGGCGCGGGCACGCGTAGCGGATCTGATGGGGCAAGACTATTGGGGGCGCCAAACGGGCACGGTGCGCGACGAGTTGCGCGAAGAAATCACGCAGCTCGGGCTGGATTACCGCCTGATGACGCCCTATACGTCGTTCGTCGCGGTTGAGGAGACCGTGGTCCGCGACGGCGGCCGGCTCCGGCGAATCGAAGTGCCGGTGGAGATGCCAGACGGCGTCAGCTACGAGGGAGTTTTCGGCGAGCAGCCGGAAGGAGACGTGATAGGTGGAGTTGAGCTGTGCGCCCTCAGTGCGGCGAGTCTGCGAGCGCCGGCCCAGGCTGCGGTAGGCGGCCTGCCGGGAGCGTTTCCGTCCGCATCCCTACCACCGCCCGCGCTGGCGGCGGCCGATCGGGCGCCGGCCTCAAGGCTGGATCCCGCACTGGAAGCCCTGGCGGCGAAGCTGCGCGCCGGGGCGCGGATCGAAGATCTGCCGAAGTCGCTGGTGCGCGAAGGCAAAGTAGAGGTACGGATCTGGCTCACCGAAACCTCGCCGGAGAGCCTGCGCCAGCTCAAGGAGCTGGGCTTTGAGCTGCTCTATCAGGCCGGAGCTTCCAAGCTGCTTATTGGGCGAATTCCGGTGGCGAAGCTGGAGGCGCTGGCGCGACTGGCGGCGGTGCGCTACGTGGCGCCGGCAGCGAGCTGAGCCCGACATTCCGTCCGTCGGGGCCTCAAACCGTGCGGGTGACCTTCTTCAGGCCGCGCGGGCGGTCCGGGTCCAGGCCCTTCCAGACGGCCAGGGAAGCGGCGAACAGCTGCGCGGGAATGATGTAGGGCACCGGAGTGTAGAGATCATCGGGTGAGAACCGGCCGCCGGCCAGCTTGACGGGGAGCACGACGGCGCGGCCGGCGCAGTCGCGCACCGCGCGGTTGGATGAATCCGTGATGATCAGGGTTTCCGCTTTGCGTGAGGCCAGCCGCTCGAGCACCTGGCGCATAGCGGGCCAAGTGGCGCCGGCGGGCGCAAACAGGAAAACGGGAAACGAGCGCTCGATCATGGCGATGGGGCCGTGCAGGAAATCGGCCGCCGAGAAACGCTCCGCGACCACATAACAGGTCTCGATGAGCTTCAGGCCGAACTCCAGCGCGTTGGCGTAGTTCAAGCCGCGACCGATTACCGCCGCGTCGCCCATGAAGCGGTAGCGCTCGGAGGCCTGCCGGATGTCCGGTTCCAGCTTCAAAGCGGCCGCCGCCCACTCCGGCAGGCGGGCCAGATCCGAGAGGCGAATTCCGGCGCCCAAAGCGTAGGCCAGCAGATAGACCGCCAGGAGCTGGCCGGTGTAGGTTTTTGTCGCCGCCACGCTGCGCTCGCGCCCGGCGTGGACCAGGATGACATGTTCGGCCAACCGCGCAAGGCTGCTGCGGGCCTCATTAGTGATGCCGACGGTTAGCGCGCCTTGCCGCTGCGCGCCCTCAAGCACGAGGTTGGTGTCCGTGGATTCCCCGGACTGCGAAATGGCGACCACCAGAGCCTGGCGCAAAGCGGGTGCGGCCCGGTAAACGGTGAAGATGGAGGGCGCCGCCAGAGAAACCGGAATGCCGGTGGTGATCTCCAGCAGGTAGCGCCCGAATTGGGCGGCGTTATCGGAGGTGCCGCGAGCGGCCAGCAGGATTAATGCGGGCCGCCGTCGCTTGAGAAGAGCGCGAAGCCGCTCTACGCGAGGCCGCTCACGCTGGAGCGTGCGAGCGAGCGCATCGGGTTGCTCCCGAATCTCTTCGAGCATCCTGATCATGCCGCTAAGAGGATAGCAGGATGCAGGATGCGGACGCAGGCTTCTCGCCGGCCGGACTCAATCTTCAGCCTGGCAGCGCAGGATGGCGTCCGCCACCGAGACGACGGGGCGCATCTCACGCACGTCATGCACGCGTACCAGATGGGCTCCGCCGAGGATGGCGGCGGTGACCGCCGCAGCGGTGGCGAAGCGCGTTTCCTCCTCGGTCTTCTGCGCCAGAAAGGACTTGCGGGACGGACCTACCAGCACAGGCAGCTTGAGCCGCTCCAGCTCGGTCAGGCGCGCCAGGATCTCGGAGTTCTGCTCGCCGCGCTTGCCGAAACCGATGCCGGGATCCACCACTATGCGCGCCCGGTCAACCCCGGCGCGGACGGCGCGATGCACCGCGGCCTCCAGATCCTGGAGGATGGCGGCGAGCGGATCGGGCAGGGGCGGCAGCTTGGCCCAGGTTTCCGGGGCGCCCCGCATGTGATTCAGAACCAGCCCGGCGTCGTAGCGGGCGACAACACGAGCCAGTTGCGGGTCGAAGGTCAGACCGCTCGGATCGTTGATAATCTCCGCTCCGAGTCTGAGGGCGTGCTCGGCCACACCGGATTTGTAAGTATCCACCGAGATAGGAACGGCCAGCTTGCCGCGCAAGCGCTTGAGCACCGGAATGAGCCGGCGCTTTTCCTCAGCCTCTGAGACGCGGTCGGATCCCGGCCGCGTAGATTCGGCGCCGATGTCAATGATGTCGGCGCCCTGCTCCTCCAGCTCCAGGGCGCGAGCGAAGGCCCGGTCCGGATCCAGGTAGCGCCCCCCGTCAGAGAAAGAATCCGGCGTGACGTTGAGCACCCCCATGATGAGCGTGCGGTCGCCGAGGGCGAACTCGCGCTCCTTGAGTTTCCACAACAAGCGGGGGCGGACCATAATCTAACCGTATTCGAAGCCGGCGATGCCGTACACCAAGGCGTCGTTGTGCGCCAAGGGGGGCGCGCCGGCCGCGCCCGGCGCCACCATGCGAACCAGTTGCCGGCGGCGCCGGAAGCCGAACTCTTCGGCCAGGCGAAGGGCTGCGCGGTTGCCGGGCAGTATGTCCCAGAAGACCGTCTGCTGAGGATGGCGCGCCAGGAAGTAGCTGAGCAGGCTGCGCGCGGCTTGGGGGCTGCGGCAGACGCAAGGCCCGAAGTAAAAGGCTATGGAGCCCGGGCGGCCCATAGCGTAGCCTGCTCCGGGCAGCGAGACTGCCTCCCAGCGCGCGAGCCGCTGAAGCACATGCCTGCGGTCCGCGCCGAAGGCTTCGCGATCGAGAGCCTCCTCGACGGCCAGCCCGGAGGCGACAGGCGGCGCTTCGACCGGGCCGGCGAACGGTTCGCGCGCCCAGCGCTCAATCGGGGCCTCATCCTGAAAACCCAGCTTGAGGTAAAGGGGCCGGCCCATGTCGGTGGCGTCCAGCTTGATCCAGGCCACGCCGCGCGCCCGCAGGAACTCCAGGGCGCGCTCCATCAGGCGGCGCGCAAAGCCGCGCCCGCGGAACTCGGGCGCGGTCAGCACCATGCCGATCCAGGCCAGCTCGCGACCGTAGCAGATGCAGGTGGCGGTGGACGCCACGACGCCATCACATTCCAGGACGAAGCATCCTTCCGGTTCCAACTCCAGCAGGTTGCGCCAATCGTGCTCGGTCTGGTTCCAACCCGCGGCCTCCTTCAGCCGCATGGCGGCGGGAATGTCCGAGGCCCGCAGGGGCCGGATCAGCACGCCACTCGCTTCCATTTTCTACCCACGCGAATGGTCAGCCAGATGCCTTCACTGTCCGGATAGCGCAGGCCAACGTGGCGCACGCCGTTGATTTCCACCGCCCCGGCCTTCAGTTTGCGCACGGCGTCGCTGACGGATTCCGCCAGTCCCACGAGCGCCAGCAGCTTGTCCACGCGCAACTCACCGCTCGAGCGAACCCCGGCCGGCAGGGGCACCGTCTCGATGTCGGCAGGGACCTCTCCCTGGCGCACCACGCGGTTGAACTCCTCGGCGGCACGATCGGCGGCCGCGGCCGAGTGGAAATCGCGAACGATGCTGCGCGCCAGATCCATCTTGACCTCCATGGGATGGCGCCGCCCGCTTTCGACCTCTTTTCGTAGGGTTGCGATCCGCTCCAGGCTGAGGTCCGTAAGAAGCTCCCAGTAGCGCCACATCAACTCGTCGCTGACCGACATAAGTTTGGCGAACATCTGTTCCGGCGGCTCGGTGATGCCCACATAGTTGCCGAGCGATTTCGACATCTTCTGCACGCCGTCCAGGCCTTCAAGCAGCGGCGTGGTGGCTACGATCTGCGAGGGCTGGCCGTAGTCTTTCTGGATTTCGCGGCCCACCAGCAGATTGAACTTCTGGTCGGTGCCGCCCAGCTCCACATCGGCGCGCAGGGCTACGGAGTCGTAGGCCTGGGCCAGCGGATAAAGCAACTCGTGCACGGAGATGGGCGTGCCTTCGCGAAACCGTTTGGCGAAGTCGTCGCGCTCCAGCAGGCGCGCCACCGTATAACGCGCGCACAGCCGGATCATGTCCTCGAAACTCAGGGCATCCAGCCACTCGCTGTTAAAGCGTATCTCGGTCTTGGCCGGATCGAGAATCTTGAAGACCTGTTGGCGGTAGGTTTCGGCGTTGCGCTCTATTTCCTGGCGCGTCATGGGAGGCCGGGTGGCGTTCCGGCCGGTGGGATCTCCGATGCGCCCGGTTCCGTCGCCGATCAGGAAAATGACCGTGTGACCCAAATCCTGGAAGTGCTTCATCTTGCGGAGCAGGACGGCATGTCCCAGGTGCAGATCCGGCGCGGTGGGATCAAAGCCGGCTTTAACCCGCAAGGGGCGCCCTTCCGCCAGCCGCTGGCGCAATTCCTCTTCGCGGATCAGCTCGGCCAGTCCCTTTTTCAGATACCTGATCTGCTCTTCGAGAGAAAGCACTTATTCATTATAAGGGGCGGCTCGGAGCGGACAGGACTATTCGTAGCGCAGGGCCTCGGCGGGCGCTACGCGCGTAGCATTGCGTGAAGGATACAGGGTGGCCAGATAGCTGACCGCGAGGGCGGCGGCGGCGATCCAGACTCCGTCCAGCCAGCGCGGCTCGAAAGGCACGAAGCTCAGCGAGTAGATCTCCTCGTCCAACCTTACCCAGCGATAACGGTCCGCCAAGCGACACAACAGATAGCCTGCGCTCAGGCCAAGCGCCGTCCCCACGGCACCTATCAGCACTCCCTGGTAAACAAAGATGCGCCGGATTTGCTCTGCCCGCGCGCCCATAGACATCAACACCGCGATGTCGCGGTACTTTTCCATAACCATCATGGTGAGAGTGATGAAGATGTTCAGAGCGGCCACCAGCTCGATGAGCCCGATGGTAATTACGGTCACCGCGCGCTCCATGCGCAGGGCGTTAAAGATCTGGCGATTCTGCTCCATCCAGTTAGTGGCGGCCAGACGCGTCCCGGCAAGCTTGCCTGCGGCAGCGGTTACTTCAGGAGCTTTATAAATGTCGTCCAGGCGCAACTCAATGGCGTTGACCACGTCCGGCAAGGAAAGGATTTGCTGGGCGGCCTTCAGGGTAGTGAAAGCCCAGCCTGCATCGAAGTCGTACAGCCCCGTCTCGAAAATCCCCACCACGCGAAAGCGAGCGGTCTTGGGCCGCGGGCCGAACGGCGTCAATTCGCCCTGGGGACTCATAACGGTGGCCACGCTGTCCACTAGCAGCCCGGTCTTCTCGGCCAGCTTGGCGCCCAGGATGATGCCCGGAAAGCCGTGCGCCTCGCCCAGCCGGGCGGCGGAGCCCCGGCGCAACTGCCGCAGCACGTCGCCGGCCTGAAGCTCGGCGTCCAAATTGACGCCCTTGAGCACCGCGCCTTCCGAGCGCAGGCCGGTCAAGAAAACCTGGCCGTAGAGGGCGGGTGAAGCGGCTTTGACGTGGGGTAGGCGGCCGAGTCTGGCCGCCAGCTCGCGCCAGTTTTCAATCCCGTAAAGCGGCTCACGCTCCAGCAAGGTTACGTGGGCCGTGGCGCCCAACAGGTTACGCTGCAAGGCGCTGCGAAAGCCGTTATTGATGGCCAGCGCAATCACCAAGGCCATCACGCCGGCCGCCACGCCGAGCACCGAGATGACGGTGATCAGCGAGATTACCGCCTGCTTGCGCTTGGCCTTGAGGTAGCGCAGGGCGACGAAGAACTCAAAGCGATCTTTCACGGCATGCTCAGCGGTCCAGTTCGCGCAGCTTGTCGGCCAGTCCCAACGGGCCTTCGGGACGCAACAGGGGGAACAGGATCACCTCCCGGATGGAGGGCGAATCGGTGAGCAGCATGGTGAGGCGGTCGATGCCGATGCCCTCGCCGCCGGTGGGCGGCATACCGTAGCTCAGGGCCCGCAGGAAGTCTTCGTCCATCTGGTGGGCTTCCTCATCGCCGCCGGCGCGCAGGCGCAGTTGCGCATCGAAGCGCCGCCGCTGCTCCTGCGGATCGTTCAGCTCGCTGTACGCGTTGGCGACTTCCATGCCGCCGATGATGATCTCGAAGCGTTCGACGAAGTCCGGTTCATCAGGTTTGGACTTGGCCAGGGGCGAGGTCTCGATCGGGAAGTCGTAGATCAGCGTGGGCTGGATGAGTTGATGCTCTACGACGCGTTCGAATATGTCCACCAAAGCCTCGCCGGGCGTGGCCTTGGCGGAGTGGCGGCTGAGCCAGCCCGGATCGCGCACGTCGTCCGGCGCCGGGCGGTCCGGCCCGCGCCAGAACTCGACCACTGCCTCCCGCATAGAGTAGCGGGCCAGGCGGCTGAAGTCCAGGAGTTGCCCGCGAAACTGCACCTGCGCGGAGCCGGCGGCGTCCAGGGCGACCTGGCGCAGCAGTTGTTCGGAGAGATCCATCAGCCCGCGGTAATCGGTGTAGGCCTGATAAAACTCCAGCATGGTGAATTCGGGATTGTGCTGGCTGGAGAGGCCTTCATTGCGGAAGTTACGATTGATTTCGTATACGCGGTCGAAGCCGCCCACGATCAGGCGCTTCAAGTAGAGCTCGGGCGCGATGCGCAGGTATAGGTCAATATCCAGCGCGTTGTGGTGGGTGAGGAAAGGACGGGCCGCCGCACCCCCGTAGATGGGCTGCATCATGGGGGTTTCCACCTCCAGGAAGCCGCGCTCTTCCAGTTGTCGCCGGAAGCTGGCGATCAGGCGGCTGCGCACCAGGAAGATGCGGCGCACCTCGGGGTTGGCGATCAGATCCAGGTAGCGCTGGCGGTAGCGGGTTTCGACGTCCTCCAGTCCGTGCCATTTCTCCGGCATTGACAGCAGCGTTTTGGCCAGAAATTCCAGGCGTTCGACATGCACGGTGAGCTCGCCGGTGCGCGTGCGGAACAGGTATCCGTCGGCGCCGACAATATCGCCCGGCTCGAGCATCTGGAAAAGCTCGAAATCGCGCTGGGAGACGCAGTCTTTGCGCACGTAGATCTGAAGGCGCTCGCCGTTCTGGAGCAGATGTGCGAAGCCGGCTTTGCCCATCAGGCGGACGGTTTGAAGGCGGCCGCAGACGCGCACGTCTACGCGGGGCTCCAGTTCGGCACCGCTCTTAGAGCCGAACCGGCTTCGGATCTCGCCCAGGGTATGCGTGAAGTCGAAGCGGCGGCCGTAAGGCTGGAAACCGAGGGCCTCGATCTGGCGGAGCTTCTGAAGACGTTGAGCGAGCAGTTCCAGTTCCAATGACAAGCGGGATCTCCTCGAGCCGCGGCAGGCAGCCGAATGCTTCATTATAATTGAACGTTGCCTTTCGTCTCGATCGTTATTCCTGCCTACAACGAACAGTCGCGCCTGCCGGCCACCCTTCAGGCGGTTCGGAACTACCTGGCCGTTCGCCATCCGGGTGATTTTGAAATCCTGGTGGTGGACGACGGCTCCAGGGACTCTACGGCCGCAGTGGCGGAGCGATTCTGCCGGGATCATCCCGAGGCGCGGCTGCTGCGCAACCCCGGCAACCGGGGCAAAGGGTACTCGGTGCGCCACGGGATGCTCAAGGCCTGCGGCGAGTGGATCCTGTTCACCGACGCCGACCTTTCCGCGCCCATCGCCGAGTACGACAAGCTGATGGAGGCCGCCGCGCGGCAGGGGGCCGCAGTGGCGATCGGCTCGCGAGCCTTGGATCGCTCGCTGATCGGCGTGCATCAGCCGCGCAGGCGGGAGTGGGCGGGCCGGATTTTCAACGTGCTGATGCGGTTGCTGGTGGGCCTGCCTTTCCGCGATACGCAATGCGGCTTCAAGCTGTTCCGCCGCGACGCGGCGCGCGCGGTCTTCAGCCGCCAGCGCATCGAACGCTTCGGCTTCGACGTCGAGATCCTTTATCTGGCGCGAAAACTTGGTTTCAAGACGGTGGAGGTCCCGGTGCGCTGGAATCATGCCGAGGGCACGCGGGTGAGCATGTTCCGCGACAGCTTGGACATGTTTCTGGACCTGCTGCGGGTGCGCTGGTGGTGGCGGCGGGGACTGTACCGGGGAGCGCCCAGGGCGGAGGGTTAAGTGCGCTCACGAGGCGCCCTGCGGCGAGCTAGCGGCGCAGCGGCGAAGTTCGTTCTTCCAGGGCCGTGATACGGGGGTCGTGCTCGGTCAACAGTTGCTCGATTCGCTCCAAGCGTCGCTCAATCGCTTCCAAGCGCTTCGAGAGCGTATCCTTGAAATCCTCTATCCGCCGGCTCCGCGCGCCGGCCCGGCTCGGGCGGCTCTGCCTAGCGCCTCACTATCACCTCGCGCAAGTGATCGCGAGTGAGGAAGAACTTCACGGAGCGGAAAGCGCGGAACAGTTTTTCGATCGCGCGGTTGTTGAAGAACTGACAGGGCGCGCGCGTGTCGCGCAAGGCCAGCAGTAGAGTGCCGGCGTCGGCGATACGGTAGGAATAAACCGGAACCGTCTGGGCCTTTTCGTCGGCGTGGAATATGGCCAACAAGTAGCCGCCGGGCTTCATGATGCGCTCCAGCCGGCTCACTGCGGCCGCCAGCAGCGGCGGCGCCAGGTATTCCAGCGTGTCCCAGAGCAGCGCGGCGTCGAAGCTGGAATCCGGGAAGTTCAAGCTGTGGGAGAGGAAGCGTTCCGCCCGCTGTAGGTCGTGCTGATTTGCGTATAAATCGCCGCCTTGAAAGTGTGTCTGGAGAATCCGGTAGAAATCTTCCGAGTACAAGCGGTGACCGGCGTCAGTGATGAAGTTTATATTGGCCTGAGAAGCGCCGGCCAGGTCCAGAATGCTCAGGCCGCCGGCGCCTTCCAGGCACCGGAAGAACTCCTCCAGTCCGTGGCTGTGCCGGGAGTACACCGCGCTTGCCGCGTGCAATTGCGGGCCCGCCGGAAGGGCCGCAGGAGCAGCCGCATCCGCCGAATCGGAACGGGCGGCGGATTTCCAGCGGTCGCGGAACAAGGCAGCCCACTCCTGCTCAGCGTTTGGGCTCCGCGGGCAGATTGACCGCAGGGCCCGGCGGGGCGGAGGCGGGCGGCGGGGCCGGCGGCCGAACGGGCGGGGCCGGCTTGGCGGGCTCGCGCACGATGTCAATGCTGCCCTTGAAGTAGGCGCCGTCTTCAATGATTATGCGCCCGGTCTTGATGTCTCCCACCAGCCGGGCGTCCTTGCGAATGTCTATCCTCTCGCCGGCCTCGACGTTGCCATTCACCGACCCGAGGACCACCACCTCCCTAGCTTTGACGCCGGCTTGCAAGCGCCCGTGCGGCCCGATGGTCAGTCGGTGCTCGGGCACCTCGACGGTGCCCTCGATCTCGCCATCCAGATATAAATCCTCACGGCTGAAAATCTGCCCCTTGATCATGACGGACTTGCCGATGGCCGCCACCCCGCGCGGCAGTTCGGCTTCCGGGGGCCTGGCCGGGGCCACCGGGGGTACCGGCTCGCGAACGGGCTCAGAAGCAGGCTGGGCGGGTGAAGCGGGCCTTGGCATGAACTCTTCTTCTTTGCGCTTGCTCCACATTATGGCGTTTCTCCCTGACTGGCGGAACAGACCAAAGACCTATACTATAAGGCAGCCAGGGCGTAAGGCAATCAGCGCCGGCCGCAGTCGGCGGCGCCGCCCGGGCGCGGCGAACTGAAATGATCTCGCAGTTGCGCATCACAACCCTTGCCGACAACTCGGTTCGCGAGCCGGACCTGCTGGCGGAATGGGGGCTGGCCTTCTGGATCGAAGCCGACGGCCGGCGCCTGCTGTTCGACACCGGAGCGGGCCGCGTGCTGGAGCATAACGCCCGCCATCTGAATGTTCCGCTGGAAGCCGTTGAGACGATCCTGCTCAGCCACGGGCATTACGACCATACCGGCGGTCTGGTGGCGCTGCTGAGCGGCGCGCGGCGCGCGGAGGTATGGGTGCACCCGGCCGCATTCGTCCCGAAATATTCCCGCAGGGAGCACGGACCTGCGCGTTCGATCGGCATGCCGCATCTGAAGGAAGAAGACGTCCGCATGCGTGCGCGTGCACTGAACTGGACGCGCGGGCCCATGCAGGTGGCCGATGGAATCTGGATAACCGGCGAAATCCCGCGGCGCAACGACTTTGAGGATACCGGCGGGCCGTTCTACCTGGACCAGGATTGCCGTGAACCGGACCCGCTGGTTGATGACCAAGCCCTGTGGATCGAGACCGCCCGAGGGTTGGTGGTGGTGATGGGATGCGCGCACGCCGGAATAATCAACACCATGGACTATATCCGCGAGCTGAGCGGCGGCGGGCAGATCCGGGCGGTGCTCGGCGGGTTCCACCTGGTACGCGCCTCCGAGCAGCGGCTAGAGCGCACCTTGCAAGCTCTGGAGAGATACAGCCCCGAGTTTATCGCCCCCGCACACTGCACCGGCTGGAAGGGCACCCTGGCGCTGGCGAGGCGCTTCGCCGGCCGGGTCGTTGAGTCTGCTGCGGGGGCAACGTTCAAGTTCGAGGTTTGAGGCAGGCATGGGGAACCAACAGCAATGGCCGGAGATGAGACTGCACCCGATCGGCGTGATCCGCACGCCGTTTTCAGAGCCGGCTGGGACGCCGATCCAGCCGCGCATGGCGCGGGGGGCGGAAGGCGCCGTGATCGTTTTCGAGCAATTCGCGCCGGCTCTGGAGGATCTCGCGGGTTTCGAGCGGATCTGGCTGATCTATTGGTTTCACCGCGCGGGCGCGCCGCGGCTGCGAGTCCGGCCATTCCTGGATGAGCAGGAGCGCGGTCTGTTCGCCACCCGTGCGCCCTGCCGCCCGAATCCCATCGGGATGTCGGCGGTACGCCTGCTGGCGGTGGAAGGAAACGTGCTCAGAGTCGCCGACGTGGACGTCGTGGACGGCACGCCGCTGGTGGACATCAAGCCCTATGCGCCCCAGTTCGACTGCTATGAAGTGGGGCGCACGGGCTGGCTGGAAGGGGCGTGCGGCGAAGGCCGCCTGGCCGACGATCGGTTCAGCCGGGAATAGGCGAGCCGCCGTTTCTCCCGGCAGAACGCGTTCTATCCAGCGCAACGCAGCCTGTTCCCTGGCCGGGTAGGCCACGCTCTGCGCGTAAAGCGCGCGCTGCTCGGGCGCCAGGCGCAGGGTCTTACTCAAGCCCTCGCGGTCCGGCCTGTGGAACCGGGCCGCCAATCCCTCGAAAGCGCAGAACAGACACACGTTCTGGCCAGTGAAGCCGACGTCCGCGCTGGTGAAGCTGATCTGAAGCTCACGCAGTCTGCGGCTTGGGCGGCGTTATGGGTTCCAGCTCCGGCGCTGAGGCCGCGGCTGTGCGGCTGAGCGCGCCGATCACCGGCAACGTCTTCATCCATGCTCTACGATGCATACCGTGCTCCAAAACGACTTTCGATCCTTGCCGGCTGTACCATCCGATTTAAGCATTCGCAGGCGAGGCGTCACGGTGACATGATAATGAACGTGCGCCGCAGAAGCTTTTTGCAAAACCTCCCGTTGGCTCCGGCCGCTCTGCGCGGGGTCGCCGCGCGGCGGCCCAACATCCTGTTTTGCATCTCCGATGATCAATCCTACCCGCACGCCTCGGCGTACGGGACAAGTTTTTTAAGAACCCCCGGCTTCGATCGGGTCGCGCAGGAGGGTGTGCTCTTCCACAACTGTTTTGCGGCCAGCCCTTCCTGTTGCCCGTCGCGGGGCAGCGTCCTGTCCGGCCAGGACTTCTACCGTTTGCGCGCGGCCTCGATGAACCACACCGAATGGCCCGGGGGCATTCCCTTATACCCTGACCTGCTGGCCGCAGCGGGCTACCAGGTGGGCTTCACGGGCAAAGGGTGGGGACCCGGAGACTGGAAGAACAGCGGGCGCAAGTTCAACCCTGCCGGGGCCGAATACAACCAGCTCAAGCTGAACCCGCCGGGCCGCTACATCAGCCCCAATGATTACGCAGGCAACTTCGAGGCTTTTCTTGAAGCCCGTCCCAAGGACGCGCCATTCTGCTTCTGGGCGGGATTCATCGAACCTCACCGCGAATTTGAGGAAGGCATTGGGGAAAAGCACGGCGTACGGCCGGACTCCGTAGTCGTCCCCGCGTTTCTGCCGGACAGCGAACAGGTCCGTCGGGATATCGCCGATTACGCCTTCGAGATCCAGTGGTTCGACCGACATCTTGAGCGCATGCTGCGGACGCTGGAAAGGCGCGGCGAGCTGGAGAACACCATCGTCGCCGTCACCTCCGACAACGGCATGGCTTTCCCACGAGCCAAGGCCAATCTTTACGACTACGGCTGCCGCATGCCGCTGGCGGTGCGCTGGGGAGAGCGTTTAAAAGCGGGCCGCGTGGTGGAAGGACTGGTCAGCCTGATTGATCTTGCGCCCACCTTTCTGGAGGCAGCAGGCGTGCGTATTCCTGAATCCATGACCGGTCGCAGCCTGCTGCCTGTGCTCGACGGAGCTTCCACCGGACGCAGGGAAGTAGTATTCGGAATCGAGCGGCACTTTCCCGGGAGTCGTCCCCGGGGCGCGGGCTACCCTTGCCGCGCAATACGGACGCGCGAGTATCTCTACATCCGCAACCTGAATCCTGAGGCTAACCCCTGCGGCGATCATCCGGGCCCGGTTTGGCCGGAGAACGATCCGGTGGGCGGCTACGGGGACACCGACGGCGGCCCCTCGAAGACTTACTTGTGGCGTAACAGAGAAAAGTATCCGGAGCTGTTCCGGCTGGCGTTCGGGAAACGACCGGCCGAGGAACTGTACGCCGTCAGGCAAGACCCGTTTAACATGCGCAACCTGGCCGGCTCGCCTCAATATCAAGCCGTGCGGAAAGATCTCGCCGCCCGCCTGGGGGCTTATCTGAAGCGCACGCAAGATCCGCGGTACTCGGGCCGCGGCTGGGAACTGGACGCCGTCATGCTACGCTTCCCCGCCCTGGCGCCGGGCGCGCGCTAGCATTGCCGAACCTGCCGGCGTCGGCGCCGCCTTGACACGCCGTGCGGGCGGGGATAACATCTCCGGGGTGCTATGTCAGAGTGAACGGGAAGGTTCGCAGGGGGTGAAGCGATGTCCAGAGTATGCCTTGCATGCCTAGTTGTCGGGGTTGTGGTGCTTGCCGGCGCCGGCCTTTGGGCGCAAACGTCGCAGGCGCGGATCACAGGCCGCGTGCTCGATCCTGAGGCGGCGGCCATTCCGGCCGCCGAGGTCGTGGCCACCAACGAAGAGACTGGGGTAGCCACGCGCAGTCAGAGCAACGAAGCCGGCATTTACGTGCTGCCGTTCCTGCCGCCGGGGCGCTACACAATCACGGCCACGGTGACAGGCTTCAAGAAATACGAACGCAAAGCAGTGGTTCTGGAGACGGCGCAGGAGCTGGCGCTGGATATCCGCATGGAACTGGGCAGCGTCACCGAAGTGGTCGAGGTCAGCGCCGAGGCCCCGTTGCTCGAGAGCACCTCGGCGACGGTCAGCCAGTTTCTGGACAGTCGCGTGGTTACCGAGATGCCGCTGGGCAACCGCCGCGCGCTTGAGCTGGTGCGGCTGGCCGCCAACACGGTGTGGGTGGACTACAGCGGCTTGGCCAAGCCATTGTTCAGCCTGGCCGGCGGGCGCACAGAAAACCAGATGTTCTGGCTGGACGGCGGCAACATACAGAACATGCGTCTGGGCGTAGGGCAAGTGGACACGGATCCTCCCGTCGAGGTCATCCGTGAATTCCGAGTGGTTCACAACAACTACTCGGCGGAGTACGGCGGGTCAGCCGGCGGGCTGGTGGTGACCAGCACCAAGTCCGGCACGAACCAGTTCCACGGCAGCGCCTTCGAGTATTTCCGGAACAACCGATTGGATGCGGCCGGGTTCTTTGCACCCACCGAAGGCACGCGGAAGATCAAGGCCCCGTTGCGGTACAACCTGTTCGGAGCAACCCTGGGCGGCCCTATCATACGGGATCGCACGCACTTCTTTGCGGGCTACGAGGGAACGCGGCGGACCGACGGTTTCACTCAGATCCTGACGGTGCCGACCGAATTGCAGCGCCGCGGCGACTTTTCGCAAACTCTCAACACCCGCGGCCAGCTCATCCGCGTTTACGATCCGGCCACGACCAGAACCGCGGGGGCCCAAACGCTGCGCGATCCCTTTCCGGGCAACGTGATTCCCTCCAACCGCATTGACCCGGTGGGCCGCCAGCTTGCGGCCTTCTGGCCGGCCTCCAACCGCGCGCCTGTGAACATCGCGGGCGCTCAGAACTTTGCCGGCAACCGGGCGCGCAAGTTCACGCGCGACAACGTGACCGGACGTCTTGATCACGTTTTCAGCAACAGCAACCGTTTTTATTTTCGCTTCCTTTATAACAACGATCCTTACAACTGGACCAGCAATTACCCTCGCAAAGAGGCGGATCCCGAGAGTCCGTTTAACGCCGGGCGTTACGAAACCAGTTTCTTATTTGCCGATACCCACACCTGGACCAATTCTCTGGTCATGGACGCCCGCTACAGTTTCGCGCATCGCACCTGGCATGCCAAGTCTGCGGGCTTGGGCAGCAACGTAGTTCAGGAGATTGGTTTGAAGGGTGTGCCCAGCGGAGCTTTCCCTGCCATTAGCGTGGCCGGCATGGCGACCCTGGGCTCGAGCAACGAGCGACGGCAGTTTCCCATCCGGCAGCACCAGGCCGTAAACAACTGGACCTGGGTGCGAGGCCGTCACGTCGTCAAGTTCGGCGCAGAGATCCGCAAGAGCATCAATCTGGACGTCAATCGCCCGAGCATTTCTGGCGACTTCGGCTTCGCCACCACCGGCACGGGCCTGCCGGGCGACTCGGCGACCGGCTTGGGAATAGCTTCTTTGCTAGTGGGATTCGTCAACTCGTTTTCTTTGCGCGATGCGGATCCCCTAGATCGCTACAGTTGGTATGTCGCCGGATTCATCCAGGACGACTGGAAGCTTACACCGGATCTGACGCTCAACCTGGGCGTACGCTGGGAGACCGACACCCCGATCATTGACAAGAACAACCGCATGAACTCGTTCGACATGACGGCCATCAATCCCGTCTCGGGCACGCCCGGCGTGGTGCGGTTTGCGGGCGTCGGCGGCTGGCCGCGCCGTCCCTATGATCCGGACTGGAACAATTTCGGTCCGCGCCTGGGTTTTGCCTGGCGTCCGTTCGGGGCTCCGAAACTGGTCCTGCGCGGCGGCTACGGCGTCTTCTATGAGCATCCGTTCGCCCACGGCGTGCCCAACGCGGCCTCGCTGGGCTTCGAGCGTTCCGCCGGGCTTTCCTCGCCCGACAACGGCGTAACCCCGGCACTGTATCTGGCGCAAGGGGTTAATGTAACCTTGCAGCCGCCGGTGCGCGGTGACGGCTTCGGGGCCGTGCCGGTCGGCAGATCCCCGACCACCAACGTTACTTTCTACGAAACCAAGCGGCCCACCGGCTACTCGCAGCAGTTCAACCTGGGCATACAGCGGGAGCTTCCCGGCAACATGGTCATCGAGGTCTCCTACGCCGGCAACTTGGGCCGCAAGATGCCGATTTCGACCCTCTCCATCAACCAGGTTCCGCCGGATAAGATGGGGGCCGGCAACGCGCAACTGCGGCGTCCCTTCCCGCAGTTCAACAACGTGCAAATACTTGTGCCTACGATTGGGGTGCACAATTACCACGCGGGATCCCTCCGCCTGGAGAAGCGTCTTTCACACGGTTTAAGTCTGCTGGCCAGCCATACCTGGTCGCACAACATCGGGGTGATTGACGAATCCGGGAGCGGAGATATCGGCGACGATCAGCTCTACCAGGACTACTACAATCGCCGCCTGGATAAGGGGCCGCTCTCGATTGACATCATGCACCGCTTTGTGGCCAGCGCGGTTTACGATCTGCCTTGGGGCAAGGGGCGTCGCTGGTTGACGAGCGGGGCGCCCGCGGCGCTGCTGGGCGGATGGACCGTCGGCTCGATCGTGAACGCGCAGAGCGGCGGGCCGTTCACGGTCACTATGCAGACTAACACCACGAACGCGTTCTCGGCGGGGGCCCTGCGGGCCAACCTGCTGCGCAACCCCAACTTGCCGGCCGATGAGCGGCGGCTGGATCGCTGGTTCGATACGGAAGCTTTCGCCGCCCCCCCACCTTATGCCTTCGGCAACGCGGGGCGCGGGATCGTGCGGGCGGACGGGCGGGTGAGCTTCGATTTCTCCATCAACAAGAACTTCGTCTGGGGCGAGCAGCGGGTAGTACAATTCCGGGCCGATTTGTTCAATGCTTTTAACCACCCCGATTTCGGATTGCCGGCTCGCGCGCTGGGCGCTCCAGGCTTCGGCGCCATTGCCGGCGCGACCGCGCCGCGCACCATTCAGTTGGGCTTGCGTGTGGCATTCTGAATAGCCGGAGGTAATGGGAATGCCACTCACGCGACGGGAGGCCGTCGGCCTCTCGCTGGCCGCATTTTCGCAGGGCTCGACGGCCGCCAGGCCGAACATTCTATGGCTGATTGCCGAAGACCTCAGTCCCGACCTGGCCTGTTACGGCAACCGCGCGGTTCATACGCCGCATCTGGATCGGCTGGCGGCGGAAGGCGTGCGTTTCACACGGGCGTTTGTAACCGGCCCGGTCTGTTCGGCTTCGCGCTCCGCCATCGCCACCGGGATGTACCAAACCACCATCGGCGCTCATAACCATCGCAGTCACCGCGACGACGGCTACCGGCTGCCGAAGGGCGTCGAGCCGTTCACCCGCTATTTGGAGCGGGCCGGCTACCATACTTCCAACGTGACGAGCGCTGCGCCCGGCGTGCGAGGGACCGGCAAGACCGATTTCAACTTCGTCACCGAAGACATCTTCGAGGGCACGGACTGGAACCAGCGGCGCAGCGGCCAGCCCTTCTACGCCCAGGTCAATTTCTCGGAAACTCACCGGGCTTTCCGGCGCTGCCCAGATCGCCCGGTGGATCCCATGAGCATTGCGCTGCCGCCCTATTACCCGGATCACCCATCGGTGCGCAAGGACTGGGCAATGTATTTCGAGACGCTCCAGAACCTGGACGCCAAGGTAGGCAAGGTGCTGGCGCGACTGGATGAAGAAGGACTGACGCAAGAAACCATCGTCATCTTTTTCGGCGACCATGGCCGACCGATGCCCCGCGGCAAGCAGTTCCTTTACGAAGGCGGAATCCGCATCCCGCTGTTGGTCCGCATCCCGGAAAAGTTCCGGCCCGCGGGCGTGAAGCCCGGCATGATCTGCGAAGACCTGGTGAGCGCCATTGACATCACCGCCAGCACCTTGAAGCTGGCAGGCATTGAGCCGCCGGCCCACATGGAGGGGCGCCCGTTTGCCTGGCTGGGCGGAAAGCGCCGGGAGTTCATCATCGCGGCCCGGGATCGTTGCGACGAAACCGTGGATCGCATCCGCTGCGTGCGCACGCGTCGGTTCAAGTACATCCGCAATTTTTTCCCGGATCGGCCTTACACGCAGCAGAACGTTTACAAGGACGTCAACTACCCCACTCTGGCCGTGATGCGCCAGCTTAAGGAAGCCGGCAAACTGGCGGGAGCGGCGGCGGCTTTCCTGGCTGATCGCAGACCGCCGGAAGAGCTTTACGACCTCGCCGCCGACCCACACGAGACTCGCAACCTGGCCGGCGACGCCGCACACCGGCGGAGGCTCGATGAGTTGCGCGCGACTCTGGAGCGCTGGATCGGCGAGACCGGCGACCAGGGTCGGTTTCCGGAAGACCGTGTGATGTCGTGGGACCGCGACCGCACGGAAGTAGACGGCTGGTGCACCCAGTCAGGCTGCCGGGCGCGCAAGCAAGCAGGCTTGCTGGCAGTCGAGTGCACCGGCAAGAATGCTCGCTTGGAGCGCGGCTTCGTCGCCCCCGGCGGCCCGATGGTTCTTGAGTTTCGCGCTCGATCCTCGTCGGCCGCCATCAGATCTTTCGCTTGGAGCCTGATCACCGACATTCGCAACCCGGACAACCGCCGTCCGGTCTCATTCAAAGCGGACGGCGAATGGCACGATTACTCGGTGTCTTTCCAGGCGGCCGACGATCTGGCCATCCTGTCGCTGGAATTCGGTCCCCAGGCGGGCGAAATCGAATTCGACTGGATTCGCCTGAAGCGCGCCGGCGGAGCGATCCTCCGGGCCTGGGAGTTCGCCTGATCCGCCGATCGGCGCGGCCGCAATATCGCGCTGGACAGGCAGGCGGCGTTTCGCTAGAAAAGCCTTATGGCGATGCTGTTGCTCACATTGATAGCGGCACTCGCGCAGCCGCCCGCGGCGGGGCCGATCGAACTGGAGACATTCGACGGCCGGCGCCTGGTGATGTCAAACTACGCCGAGCGGAGGGGGACACTTGTGTTGTTCCTGTCCGCACAGTGCGAGGCCACGCGTGCGGCAGCGGACGAAATCCGCCGGCTAAACCGCGACTTCCGGCTTCAAGGCGTTCTGCTCGTGGGTGTATTTCCCAATGCCCGTGAGAGCGGAGATCAGATCAGGCGCTTCGCACAGCGCATGGGATTCGTTTTCCCGGTGTATCGGGATCCGGAGGCTCGCGCGGCCCGCCGGCTGGGCGCGCGGGTCACGCCCGAGGCCTTCCTGCTCGATTCGAACGGGTATTTGATCTACCGCGGAGCGCTCGGGCCGCAGTTGACTGAAGCGACCGCAGCGCTCATCGCAGCACGCCGTCCGGCCGGCGGCGAGACGCCGGCCTCCGGGACGCCGATCGGCTCAGCGGGCGCGGCGCGCGAGCCTGAGGATCCCTACGGGTCGGTTTGGTTTTCTTCAGAGCTGATCTTCGAAACCATTCCTGGCGCGCCGGCGCACCACGCTTCGACTCTGGTGGAAGCAGCCAACGGCGACCTGCTGGCGGCCTGGTACGGGGGCAGCTACGAATCCGCGGACGATCAAACGCTATTCCTGGCCCGCCGCAAGAAGGGCGAGTGCGGCTGGAGCGCTCCGCAGGCTTTGATCCGCAATTCGCTCGAGCCGCCGGGCAACGCGGTGTTGTTTCGCGACGGGCGCGATCGCGTCTGGCTGGTGTGGGCGCGCATGGAGTCCACGCGACCCCTGCGCCGCGGCGGGGGCTGGTCCCAGTGCCGGCTGCTGGCGCGCCACTCCGAGGACCACGGGGTGAGTTGGAGCCGGGACGAGGAATGGGCTGATTCCTTCGGCTGGCTGCCGCGCAATCCGCCGGCGAGGCTGCCCGATGGCGCCCTGGTGCTGCCGCTCAGCGGACGCGGCGCGTGGTTCTCACTGCGCTCGGCGGATCCGGCCCGCGGCTGGGCCCGTTCGGCGGTGGCGTACGGGGGTGGGCAGCCGGCAGTGGCGCTGCGGCCCGACGGTTCACTGCTGGCGTTACTACGCGCCACGCCGCGCATCCTGGCGAGCCACTCGCGCGACGGCGGCGCAAGCTGGAGCAAGCCCGCCCCGACGCAGTTGAGGAATCCGGGCTCCGGCATCGCTCTGGCGCGGCTGCGCAACGGCGACTTGCTGGTGGCCTTCAATGACAGCGAGACCGCCCGCACGCCGCTGGTAATCGCGCGTTCTCGGGACGGCGGAACCAGTTGGGAGCGGCCGCTGGCCCTGGAATCGAATCCGGGTGAGTACTCCTACCCTTGCATAATCCAGTCCGCCGACGGGCGCATCCACCTCACCTATACTTACCGTCGGTATTCGATCAAGCACGTCGAGATGAGCGAGAGCTGGCTGGAGCGCCTGGAGCGGCCGAACTGAGGCGGCGGGCGCGCCGGATCAGCCAGGCGCCGGTGACAAGCAGCGCCAAGGCGATCCACTGCTGCAAGAACAAACCTCCGATGTTGGGGTTCGCCTCGTCGTGCGCCCTGACGAACTCAATCAGGAACCGCGCGCCGGAATAAAGCGCCAGATACCAGCCGAGGATCGCTCCGGGGCCGTGGGGGCGCGGGTAACGGCGATACAGCACCAGGAAGATCACGGCGACCGCGCCGACCTCATAAAGCTGCGTGGGGTGCAGGGGCGTGCCGATGGGAGTGCCGAAAAGTCGGTGGGCGGTGGGATTGGTGAAGGTCACCGCCCAAGGCAGATGTGATTCTACGCCCCAGCAGCAGCCCGCCGAGAAACATCCCAACCTGCCGATGGCGTGGCCCAGAGCCAGGCCCGGAGCATACAGGTCGGCGGTCGCCAGCGCGGGCAGGCGCTTGCGCCGCATATAGATCACCGCCGTCAACAGGGCCGCAATCAGACCGCCGTAAAAGATGCCGCCGGCCTGAAGCGTCGAAAACGAGAAGATCTCGCCCGGCTGCGCGAGGTAGTAGTCCAGATCCAGAAACACCATCATCGCCTTGGCGCCCAGAATGCCCGCCAGGGCGGAATAAACGCCCAAGTTGAGGACCGCTTCACGATCCAATCCGGCGCGGCGCGCCAGACGCCAGCTCAGCCAGAGGCCGCTCAAGAAACCTGCGGTGATCAGCAGGCCGTAGGTGGGAACAAAAAAGTCACCGATGCGAAACAGCGAGGGCAGCATTCAGGTCCTCTTGCCTGTGTCTCGTGACCGCCAGAAGTCCAGCAGCACCAGCATAGCCCCAATGCTTATGGCGCTGTCGGCGAGGTTAAACGCGGGCCAGTGGAAGCGGCCCGCGCGGAATTCGAGAAAATCGGTAACTTCACCGTATAACAGGCGGTCGTAGATGTTGCCCAGCGCGCCGCCCAGGATCAGCGCCAGCGCCAGTCTGAGCGCGGCGCCGGCGCCTTGCGAACGCCAGAGCAGGACTGCGACCAGCGACGCCGCCGCCAGTGAGAGGCCCACCAGCAAAGCGGTGCGCCAACCCGGATCGGCGGTCGCCAGAAGGCTGAAAGCTCCGCCCGGATTATGCGTGCGAACGATATTGAAGAAGCCGGGGATCACCACCAAGGTTTCCCAAGCCGCCACCCGGCTTTCGACGATCGCCTTCGTGATGCGGTCCAGAAGGAACACTCCCGCAGCGACAAAGAAGGCCGACCAGCGGGGATGCACCTTAGCCATTCAGAATCTCGGCGACCGCATCGGCGCAGGCCGGACAGATGGTGGGCCAGGCCGGGTTCGCGCCCACATCGGTGGAATACTTCCAGCAGCGCTCGCACTTGGTGCCCGCGGCGCGGTCCACCTCCACGCTCAGCTCACCCGGGCGTTGCTCCACAGAGACCTGGGAGACGATGAACAGTGCGGGCAGCTCTGCCGCGTAGTCGGCCAGCAACGGGTATAGGTCCCCGTCGGCCTTCAAATGCACGTGAGCCTCCAAGGGCGCGCCGATGGCCTTTTCCTGTCGGGCCTCCTCCAGGCGCTTCAGCACAGCGTTGCGTACCTCTAGCAAACGCTCCCAGTTACCAGCGCGCGCCCGGTGCGCTGCCTCCAAGCCGACGGAGATCTCCTCCGGCTCGGGGAACAGCGCCAGATGCACGCTCTCGGGCGCTCCGGCAGGCTTTGCCAGATGATCCCAGACCTCCTCGCAAGTGAAAGTGAGGATCGGCGCCAGCAGGCGAACCAGCGCGTAAGCGAGCCGCCAGAGAGCGGTCTGAGCGCTGCGGCGGGCGCGCGAACGCGGCGCGGCCGTGTAAAGGCGGTCTTTCAGGATGTCGAAATACAGCGCGCTCAGGTCGGCGGTGGCGAAGTCGTAAGCCGCATGGTATACGCGGTGGAAGGCGAACTCCTCATACCACTGGCGGCAGTTGCGCACCAGTTCTTCGGCGCGCAACAGGATCCACTGATCCAGCTCGAGCATCTCGGCGGCGGGCAAGGCGTCGCGCGCCGGATCGAAGTCCGCCAGATTGCCCAGCGCCCAGCGGAAGGTGTTGCGCAGCTTGCGGTAGGCCTCCGAAAGGCGCGCCAGGATGGTTTCTGAAATCCGGGCGTCGTCGGTGAATTCCACCGAGGCCACCCAGAGGCGGAGGACTTCGGCCCCGTAACGGTTGATGGTCTCTTCGGGCGCGATGTAGTTTCCCAGGGACTTCGACATCGCCCGGCCCTCGGCGTCCAGCGTCCAACCGTGAGTGGCGCAGTGGCGATAGGGAGCGCGTCCGCGCAGGCCCACGCCAACCAGCAAAGAGGAATGAAACCACCCGCGATACTGATCGCCGCCTTCGATGTAGAGGTCTGAGGGCCAGGGCAAGGCGTTGGACGGCGTCAGCACAGCCAAATGGCTGGAGCCGGAGTCGAACCACACGTCCAGGATGTCCGATTCCTTGCGGAACTCGCGGCCGCCGCAACGCGCACAGCGCGCCTCGGGCCCGACCAACTGCCCCGCGGAACGCTCATACCAGACGTCCGCAGTGTGCTGCTCGAACAAATCCACCACGCGATCCAGGACCTTACGGTCCGTCAGCGGCTCGCCGCAAGCCTGGCAATAGAAGACCACAATCGGCACGCCCCATACGCGCTGGCGCGAGATGCACCAATCCGGACGGTTGGCGATCATGTTCGAGATGCGCTCCTGCCCCCAGGCGGGCATCCAGCGAACCTCCCGAATGGCCTCCAGCGCCCGCGCCCGCAGTTGGTTGCGGTCCATGCCGATGAACCACTGCTCAGTCGCGCGGAAGATGGTCGGGTTGTGACACCGCCAGCAGTGGGGGTAGCTGTGTCGGAGTTGCTCTTCCGCCAGCAAAGCCTGAACGCCGCGCAGTATGTCCAGCACCAGGGGGTTGGCTTCCCAAACCGTCTTGCCGATGAGCTGCTCGGGCAAGCGCCCGGCGGCGCCTTCGGCGTCGAAGAACTCACCGCCCGCTCCGACCGGGCAATAAGTGGGGATGCCGTACTGCCGGCAGGTCAGATAGTCCTCGTGCCCGTGACCGGGCGCGGTGTGAACCGCCCCGGTGCCTTGATCCAGCGTCACGTAATCCGCCAGAACACCCACGGAATCGCGCTGGATGAAGGGATGGCGGAAAACGGCGCCTTCAAGCGTCCGGCCCGCGACGCGCGCCAGCTCCCGCGGAGCCTGCCAGCGGCACTTCTGCGCCGTGGTCTCCAGCAAAGCGGCGGCGAGCAGATATACTTCGCCTTCAGTCTCCACCGCCACGTACTCGAATTCCGGGTGAAAAGCGATGGCCATGTTGGCCGGCAGAGTCCAGGGCGTGGTGGTCCAGATCAAACCCCACACGCGGCGCCCCGCCAAGGCGGGATGAATCCGGGCGGGATCGGAGGTCAGGGGAAAACGCACCCAAATGGACGGGCTGGAGTGCTCTTCGTATTCGACCTCGGCTTCCGCCAGCGCGGTGCGGCAGTGAATGCACCAATGCACCGGCTTCAGGCCCTTATAAACGTAGCCGCGATCCAGGAACTCTACGAAGGCGCGAGCGATGGCCGCCTGATAGGCGGCGCTCATGGTCAGATATGGATCATGCCAGCGACCGAACACGCCCAGGCGCTTGAAGTCCCTTCGCTGTACGTCCACCCAGTACTCGGCGTAGCGGCGGCACTCGCGGCGAATCTCGACCGCGCTCATGCCCGCCTTGCGCGGGCCCAGTTCGCTGTCCACCTTGATTTCGATGGGCAGGCCGTGGCAATCCCAACCGGGCACGAATGGGGCATCGAAACCCGCCATGCTCTTGGACTTCACTATGAAATCTTTAAGGATCTTGTTGAAGGCCGTCCCGGCATGGATGGTTCCGTTGGCGTAAGGCGGGCCGTCATGCAACACGTACAAGGGCCGGCCGGCGCGCACCTGGCGGATCCTTTCATAAAGCCGCTGCTGCTCCCAGCGCGCCAGCATCCGCGGCTCCATTTTCGGCAAGTCGGCTTTCATCGGGAAAGCGGTGCGAGGAAGGTTAACGGTCTTCTTTAAGTCAACACGGTCAGGTTGCATTTTTCCGGAGGGAGAACTCCATTATAGCGAGGCGGGCTGTAACAGCTCCTGTGCGCGAAACGGGGCCTCAGGCGCCGAACCAAGAAGTGCCCGGAACCTGCGCTTTCCGGGCCGCCTGGTCATTCATTTCCACGCCCAGACCGGGACGGTCGGGCACCGGTATGAAACCTTTTTCTATGATTTCGCCCTGCTGTACGAAGTCGCGCCACAGCTCCAGGCGCGACAGCCAGTGCCACTCCAGGATCAGGAAGTTCGGTATGGCGGCGCAGACGTGGCACGAGGCCATCGTGCCGATAGGCGACACCACACAGTGCGGCGCCACGGGAACGTAGTAGGCATGGGCCATGTCGGCGATCTTGCGGCCCTCCAGCAGACCGCCGCACTTCTGGAAATCCGGCATCAGGATGTCGGCGGCGCGCTTCTCGAGCACCTCGCGAAATCCGTGGCGGAGGAAAAGGTTTTCGCCGCAGCATATCGGGGTGCGGCTGGAGGCGCGCACCTCACGCATGGCGTCCACGTTTTCCGGCGGGACCGGTTCTTCCAGCCACAGCAGGCGAAACGGCTCCAGCTCCTGAGCCACACGCTTGCCGGTGGTCACATCGTAGCGTCCGTGCATGTCCGCGGCCAGGTCCACGCGCGCCGGCAGCGACTCGCGCATGAAGCGGACTTTGCGAACCATGTTGTCAATCTCGGCGTTGGAGGCGGTCCAGTTCACGCGATCCCAGCGCATCGGATCGGCGGCGTCGTCAATGTCAATCTTCACCGCGGTGAAGCCGAGGTCCAGCATTTGCTGGATTCTCTGCTTGGCGCGGGGATCGTCGGGGCGGTTGGTCTGCGAGTCGCAATATAGGCGGATGCGATCGCGCATGCGCCCGCCGAGCAACTGCCAGACGGGCAAACCCAGCGCCTTGCCGGCCAGGTCCCAAAGCGCGATCTCCACTGCCGAGAGCGCGGCCACGTACTGGCCCGCTTGAGCACCGGCGAAGATGCCGGCGGTGCGGACCCGCTCGGCGAGGAAGTCCACGTTGAGCGGGTCCTGGCCCAATAGCAGGAAGCGGAAGCCGGCCACTAGGGGAACGCCGCCCGCCACTGCGTCGGTGGCTTCGCCCTGGCCGACCAGGCCCTGGTCGGTGTAGATGCGCACGTGCAACTGCAAGCCGTGAGCGCGGACCTGCGCGGTGCGCACGTCTGTGATCTTCAGTTTCGGGCGCCGGTAAGCTGAGCCGACGGCTTGAACGGCGGCCGATAAACGCTCGAGCGCGAAGATTCCGCCGAGGGCGGCGGAGCGACGAAGGAAACTCCTGCGGCTGTGGCGCATCATCGGTTTGCTCCTGCGGCCAGGAGGCGGTTCTGCGGTATTGTACTACTGCGCGGGCTGAGGGTCGTCCGCGCCGACGGCTCGGGCTATCGCCTGACGAAGATCATCCGGGTTGAATGGCTTGACCAGGAAGCCGGCGTGAGGCGCAGGCCAACCCTGCGGTTCGGCATCAGACATGAGGACCATCTTGAGTTCCGTGCGGCCGGCGCATAGGCGTCCTAATAGTTCCGGATTCCGGGCTTCCGGCGCCAGCGCGTCAATCAGCAGCAGATGGATCGGCGCAGCGTGTTCCTCTGCGATCCGGACGGCCTCCCGCAAGCTGCGAGCAGAGAGGACCTCATAGCCTTCTCGCCCGAGGATCACGCGGATTACTTGCAGCAGTTGCGGCTCCTCGTCCACTACCAGGATCGTTCGCCGGCCTTCCTCGGGCATCAGCGCACTCCAGTTTGTCGTCGCTTCCGCCGCCATCAATCGCATCGCGCCCCTCCGTTGACGTGAAGCCCGGCTTGGGCAATACGGCCTGCGAAGCCGACCTTTGCCTCCCGCAACCACAAGGGGGGCGGGCGACGCACCGGCTTCCCGCAAAACCGGGGCGCGCGCCCGACCCGCCCGAGCTGCCGCTCGGAAAAAAGGAGCCAGGCTACGGGACACGGGATTTGTCCTCCCGAGTGCCTCCGCCGGCGGCCTCCCCCGCACGAGACCGCTCACCGCGGCCCGTAGCCTGACCCGCAGAGGAGATTGCATAAGGCTGTGATTTTCGGGAGCCGAACGTTACAAGAAAAATGCAGCCTCAATTCGGGCCAGCGCAGCCTGTCAGAATGGCTGGACGCGACTGTACAGTTGAAACGGCGCCCAATAGAAGGGTTTGCTCCAAGCGCTGCGACTTTCGAGAAGCGCCCGCTTAGCGGCCCGAAGGGCCTGGGCCGGACCTCGTCCTGCGGCCAGTTCCGCATAGAGGCGCTCCATCAGCACGGCCGTGGAGCTGTCCGGCACGTCCCAAAGTCCGGCGATGACGTTACGAGATCCGGCTTGCAAGAAGGCCCATGCAAACCCCACCAGCCCCTCTCCGGAGTAGGATCGAGCCCCCGCTCCCCGGCAGGCCGACATAGTGACCAGTTCGGCCCTCAGTGGGATTCCCATCACCTGCCGCGCGTAAAGCTTGAAACCATTCTCACGCGGCGAGAGGATGATCGCGGAATCCAGCGGGTTGTCGGCGCTGGCGGTGGCGTGGGCGGCGAAATGGATAAGAGAGAAACGCTGCGGTCCGGCCAGCCGATAACAGTCCGGATGGGCGTCAGCTCCGGTAAGCACCAGTTGGCGAGATGCCGGAAGACGCCGGCCGACGGCGGCGATTTCTTTCTGCGCCTCCGGCAAGCGCGGAAACTCGGAAGTCGGCGTCGGATCGCCGATAAGCAGCAGCGAATCGCGCCGGGCGGGCGGCTCCTGACGGCTGCCGACCAGCAGCGCCAGCGATGGGACCAGGGCCAGCGTGACATCCTCTATCCAGTAGCGCGGCGCGCCCTTGGCTGCCACCAGCGACTCCAGGTTGACTTCGTGCAGTGGGCCGTCGGGAACCACGATCAGACGCGCCTGCGGCCGCAACAGAGACGCTGCGGGCTCGATCAGCATTGCGTGAAGCCGCCGGGCCGCGGCCAGTTCGGAGGCCAAAGGGTCTCGCAAACCTTCAATCGCACCCCTCAACACCGCCACCAGCGGCTCGATCTCGCTGTTGGAGGGCAGCCGGAAACAAACCACGCGGTCAGGCTGAACTACCCAGAGAAACGAACGGCGCGGCGCCAGCCAGAACGACATCAGCGTCGCCCCTAGCCGGCGCGCCGCCTCACGAAACTTCCAAGCGGCCGGCGACCAGGAACCGCCGCCTGTCAGACCGAGTTTCTGAACCAGCACCCTGGCGCGGCAGGACTCGGCCACTTCCAGCGCCCGCTCCGCCCGGCGCGAGCTTACCAGGAAATCCACGTAGTCCTGATACAGTCGGATGGAGGCGGCATGGAAGCTCAGCTTCCATTCGTCACGACTCAAGCGGCTGCGCGTTTCCTCCAGCACCGCCAAGGCCTGGCGGAATTCCGCGTCCGCCTCACTGCTCTGTCCGGTGGCGGCGTAAAGATCGGCCAAGCCGGCATGAGCGGTCCAGATCACACTGCGCTCCTCGGCGGGCGAAGCGGAAGCCAGTACTTCCCGGTAGCGCCGCTCGGCTTCCGAGACACGGCCCTGCGCCGCCAGGATTCGGGCCTGCCACAGCGCCGACCAAATTCCCGCGCCGCGCGTCGTCACGTTCGGACTGATCTGCCGCGCTTGCCGGTTGTAATCCTCCGCCGACTTCAGATCACCGGCCTCCAGCGACAGCTCGGTAAGCTTGTTGGTCCACATCAGCGTGAAGTAGGAGGCGCCCAAACGGCGCGCGATCTCCAGCGCATTCCGATAGCAACCGATGGCGGACCGGAAGTTTCCCTGAGCGTGATAGGCCTCCCCAAGATTCCCAAGCCAGATCTGCTGCCCGTTGAAATCTCCGGACTCACCCATCAGTCTGGCGGCCTGTGAGAGCAGGCGAACCGCCTGGGCATGCTCGCCCAGCCCGGCGTAGCAGCGGCCCAGGTTCCCCGTGGCGTTGGCGGCAAAGCGGCGAAAGCCTGCCTTCTCGGCCAGCCGCAGCGCTTCCTGAAAGTAGGGTATGGCCTCGTCGTAACGCGTGCTGTTGATGCGCACGAAACCGCGGTTGCCTAAGGCGGCCGCCTGCAAGTACACATCGCCTCGCTGCGCCGCCAACCTCAGACCCTCTTGGTAGGCCTCGTCAGCAGCCTGGAACTCCCCGCAGCGCGCCAGCGTTGATCCTCGCCAGAGTTGCACTTCCGACAGCAGCAAGGCGTCGCCCACCCGGCGAGCCAACCCCAGCGCCTGATCCATCAGCACTCGCGAAGCTGGGTAGTCGGCCTCGAGGAACCGGGCGCGCCCAAGGCACATCAGTCTCCGGGCCCGCGCCGGCATGAAACGCTCGCCCGCCGGCGGCTCTTCGGTTAACAGTTCCAAGACCGGCTGGGGTTTGCCCTGATGAACAAGCACCTGCGCGCGCAGCAACCGGAACTCCCAGTGCATTTCGGAACGGGGCTGCGCGCGCCAGCGGCTCCATCCGCGCTCGGCCAGCGCCAAAGCACGGTTCAGATCACCCAAACGGATCTGATGCCGGACTTCTTGGGCCAGCCTCCGGTAGTCCCACCATAACGGCGGGGTGCAAGCGGGAAGAGCCGCCAGCATCAGCGCCGCAGCCGCCAGTGCCTTTACGGGAAGTCGTTGCCGTTGACTTCGACCGTGCCGACCTCCAGCTCGCCTTCCGCTTGGCTGCCCAAGCGCAAGCGGAGCATGGTCAGGCTTTGCGTGTGGTGTGAAGCCGACCACTCGCAGAAGTATATCCGGCCGAAACCGGTCCGGTCCAGGCGGCCTGCCTCCCACGGCTCGAAGCTCAGCTCAGGATGCCTGGCCAGCGAATAACGGGTTACTCCTCGACTTTCCGGCAGATCCGGGTGGCGCTGCCGAAAGGCCGCATAGTCTGAGGCTTCGCTGCTCAGAGCATGGTCAAGCGCGATCCGGTAGGCTCGCCCAGCTAGCGTCAAACCGGTCAAGCGACTGTCTGCCGCATCAACGCTGAGGTTTCGATCGGCCCGCCGGTAAGTGATGGTGAGCGCGGCTGACACCTCCTCAGCCCGCAGCATGTCCAGAATGCGCAAGCCGCGCACGACCGCGCGCACCTGTGTGCGATAGACGCCGGCGGCGCTCTCGGATCCTTCCACCCGCGTCTCGGCAGATTCGAACGCCAAAAGCAAGGCGCCGGTGGCGGGATCCTGAAGCTGAAAAGCCCCCGCTTGAGAAACGGCCTGTCCGCCGACGGAGGGCAACACGCAAGCGGCTACGGGTTCGAGCTGACGCAACACCGGCCTGCGCAAGTGCCCGGCAAGGGCTAAGCCGTGAGCGCGGTAAATAAATCGCGGCATGGAAGGCTTAGGTACCTCACTTCGACTGCACTACGAACTGAAAGCGGTTTAGCTCCTGATCCCTCTCTGCGCCTACCCCGCGCAGCACCAAGGTGTAGCTTCCGGGAGCCAATCTGGAGCACGGCAACAGCAGATTCAACGGAGCGCCGGGACGCTCAGGGGCCGGCGCCGCGACGGAGGCCACGAAGATCCCGGAGCCGTTCAACAGAACCACCCGGTAACGTTCCGCTTGAGCAGCCGGCGGAATGTCGACCGAAAGGCCGACAAACTGCTGCCCGGGCAAGATCGTTATCACCTGCGCCTCGCCTCGCACGACCGGCCGCAGGAAGAAGGCCGGGTAAGTCTGGGGTGTCGTCAGGACCGCAATCTGGCGTTTTAGCGCCGGCAGGACGACGAAGGCCAAATAACCGCTGCCGGCCAGCAACACCAGGCAGGCCGCCAGTGCCGTGGGCGCCAGCCACCGCCAAGACAGAACACGCTCGAGCGGACTCCGGAGCTGCCGCTGGGCCTGCTCGGCAAGCAGGGCGCGGGCATTGGCCAGAAACGCGGCGCAGGCTTGGACCTCCCTGGCGCATTCCTGGCAGTCGAAGAAGTGCTCCTCGAAGTCCTTTCGCACCCCGGGCGGGAGCTCCCCGAGCACGTATCGCTCGGCGGCTTGTAACTCGACGGCCTGCCGGTGTTCCATCCAGCTCCTATTGATCTGTGATTTCAGCGGGCGGCGGCGTTTCATCCCGCACCGCACTTCGCCGAGAACCGACTGACTTAAAAGAAGATATTCTTTCAGGGCTGCCCAGACTCTTCCGCAGCCTAGATTTGGCCCGACAAAGGACCACCCGCAGGTAGTCCTGGGTCAAGCCCAGTTCCGCCGAGACCTTGGCGCGGTCGCGCTCTTCCAGGAAAACCATGGACAGGGCCTTGCGCTCCAGCGGGGACAGTTCCTTCAGCAACGCTCGAACCCGGCGTTTGCGATCGCGGCTCACCAGCAGCTCATCCATGAGCATTCGATAACTGGGGCCGCCTTCTTCTTGCGTGCAAGACCCTAACCCCTCCTGGCGGAGGTGCTCGGCCAGCACGCGGCGACAGACCGAGTAGACGAATGCCCCCAAGCGTTCGGGCCGCTCCAGTCCGCCCTGCTCGCGCAGCAGTTGAAACACCCGAAGAAACGTCTCCTGGCGCACGTCATCCACCAAACGGTCCGATCCGGCGTGAGCCAACACCACCAGGCGTATGAGTCGCGCGAAGTGGCGTACGAAGTGGGTTTCGGTGTGCGGGTCGCGCTCCATCAGCCGCCGGAGGTAGGCCGCATCAAAACTAGTTTCCACCGCTGCGTGTTCGAGTAGTATAGCGACAGCCCGCACCGCGCTGCAAGCCAATCGGGAACCTGACATTTCCCAGTTTGTTAGAGTCGAAGGCCGTCCGCCCGTTGACAGCCCAAGCGGGAGTTTTGGAAAATAGTCTGTGGCCAACGGCTCCTGACCGGCGTGCGGACGTGGCGGAACTGGCAGACGCGCATGGTTCAGGTCCATGTGGGAGCAATCCCGTGGAGGTTCAACTCCTCTCGTCCGCACCACCCCCCGGCGGTCCTCCTTGATTTGCACAACCAGTCGCTTTCGCGCTAATCTCAAACGATCAGGGCCCAGTCGCGAGCCGGCTTGCGCCCTGGATAAAAAAGGAGAAAGCGATATGTTTACGAGGTTAGTTCTGGCGGCGCTACTGCTGGCCAGTGCGCTTCCGTGGAGTCCGGTTACGCCCCTAACTCAAGTCGCCAGCCTGGCGGCGCAGGAGTACGAGCACGGCGGCGACGTCCCTTACGTCCCCACTCCTCCTGAGGTCGTCGAGCAGATGCTGAAGCTGGCCGGAGTGAAGAAGACCGACATCGTTTACGATCTCGGCTGCGGCGACGGCAGAATCGTGGTAATGGCGGCGCAGAAATTCGGCGCTCGCGGCGTAGGTGTGGACATCAACCCCGAACGCATCGAGGAGGCCAAGCAGAACGCCGCCAACGCCGGCGTCACCGACCGGGTGAAGTTCATCCAGCAGAACCTGTTCGACGCCGACATCCACGAAGCAACCGTGGTGACGCTTTACTTGCTGCCCTCGGTGAATCTCAAGCTCCGCCCCAAGCTCCAGCACGATCTCAAGCCCGGCTCTCGGATTGTTTCCCATAGCTTCGATATGGGCGACTGGAAGCCGGACAAGGAGCTGGATTTCAACGGACGCAAGCTGTACCTCTGGATCATCAAGCCCAACGCGGCTAATTCCCGCTAGCCGCGCTCTAAGTCCGGCGTCCGGCAGCGCGGGGTCCGCCCGCGCTGCCGGCGGGCGCAGCCTACTTCACCGCCAGCCAAGCCAGAAACAGCCCATCGGGCGGCACATCCTCCCAGTAGGAGATGAACCGACTCGACACCCGGCGGCAGTGCCGCTTCAGCAGTCGCTCGAGCTGTTTGCGATCGAACCACCGCTCCCATTCCGGCGTCGCCAGCCGGCCCCACTGCTTGACGTTCTTGTCAATAACGGCGATGCGTCCGCCGGGCTTTACCACCCTGCAAATCTCAGCCACCGCCCGCTCAATTTCCACGGCGTGCTCCAGCGATTCGGTGGCGTAGGCGGCGTCGAAACTCGCGTCCGGGAAAGGCAGCTCCGTCATCGAACCGGCGCAGGTCTTGACGGGCGGCGGCACGAAACGCAGCATGGCCTCAGAAATATCTAGGCCCCACACCTCCGCCTCCGGATTTTCCCCGGCCACGATACGCGCGAAACGACCCTTGCCGCATCCCACGTCCAGCACTCGGGCGCCGCGCAACTCACCGAGGTGCTCGAGGATGACACGGACGTGGTAAATGCGCGGATCAATGGTCGCCGGAAAGTGCTCCTCATCGCCTGCCGCTTGCTCGAAGGCGCTCCGGATCCGCCGGCGCAACTCCGGGGTCAACCGAGATCCGGCCGCCTTCCGCGACAGTCGGCGTCGAATGCGCTCGAGCACTTACGGCCTGGTGAGAAACAAAGGAAGCCCGGCTTTGCCCGCGTAGTTGGGACGGTAGCGCTCTGTGTTGTACATGGTCGCCACGTCCACCTTGCGCGGTCCCAGGGCGGGATCGGGGATCTCCGCCCGCACGTAGCAGCCGTTCTGAATCGCCATCATGACGCCCGAGCAGTTCTCCGCCAGGCAATCCAGCGCCATGTTGCCGAAGGTGGTGGCGATCATCTTATCCACGAAATCCGGCTCGCCGCTGCGCAGTTCGTAAGTCAGGTCGCTGATCAGAGTTTCCTGCTTGGTGCGCTTCTTGATCTCGTCGGCCAGGTCTTCGGCCACGTTCGCCTTCTTGCGGTGCCCGTAAGCATCCGCCTCACCGTACTCGCGCACCCTGTAACCTTCCCATTCAGCGCCTTCCGAGAGCACGACCATTGCATAGTTGCTCGGGTTGTTGCGCTTGTCGGTCAAAAGCAGATCAATCATCTTTTCCAGACTGAACTTGTACTCCGGAATAGCGCAGCGCAACGAGCTGACGTACGCCGTGTACAGGGCCGTGTATCCTGCGTCCCGTCCGAAGACGCGAAACACGCCGATGCGCTCGTGCGAACCTACCGTGGTGCGCTGCCGCTCGATGGCGCTGGTGGCCCGGGTGATGGCGGTCGAAAAACCGATGCAGTACTCGGTGTTCCGCACGTCGTTATCCATCGTCTTCGGGATGCAGATCACCTTGACGCCCTCGCGGTGCAGGCGCGCCGCATAACTCAAGGTGTCGTCGCCGCCGATGGCCACCAAGTACTCGATCCCCAGCCGATCCAAGTTCTTCAAGACCTGCGGGGTTATGTCGTAGACGGCGGACGTCTCGCCCTTGCGCGTCACCACCGACTTCGGGAAATCCTCCGGATTCAGATGCTCAGGCAATGACTTCATCCGCGCCGGATTGGTTCGCGAGGTATGCAGGAAGGTCCCGCCGGTCCGGTCAATGGTGCGCGTATTCTCGCGCGTCAGGGGCAGAATGTAGCGGCTCTTGCTGGCCGGATCGTCAAGATTCACGTGGGTCAGACCCTCCCAGCCCAGCCGGATGCCGACAACCTCGCACCCGATCTCCGCTCCCCGGTACACGACGCTCTTGATGACTGAATTCAGGCCCGGTACGTCACCGCCGCCCGTAAGAATCCCTATACGTTTCATAAGCGCTTGCGCTCCTAAATAATTTCGGGAACCTCTTTGAAATTATAGCCAAAGCCCCTCGGTTACGCCTGATGGAAGCCTTCGACGGCCACTTGCACATCCACACCCTGCCGGATGCTTTGCGTAACGGTGCAGAAATCCTCGAACAGCCCGATGCAGCCGGCCAGTTGCTCTCGCGCCGCCGGTTCCAGGCCCGGATCTATCATCACTTTCACCGTGCCGACGCGCAGGCGCTTGTCTTGGTTGCGTACAATCTGGACCTTCACCTCCGCGCGCACGTGCTCCAGTTTCACTCCCGCCTTTCGTCCCGCGCAAAAAACCAGGCTCGCGCACAGGCAGTTGCCGATCGCCGCCGCCAGAACGCGCGCCGCATTGGGCCCTTGGTCGCGTCCCAGAGGCGGCGGCTCGTCCATCAGCAGACCGGCGTAATGCGGCTTGTCAAACCGAACGCTGAATTGGTAACCGTCCACTTGTTCGATTCCGACGGTCAGTTCGTTCACCAGCAATGCTCACCTCCTGCGGCTGT
>Ga0272448_1000190_pt1 | contig 94374 bp, 82 predicted proteins | sample YNPCB0191_FD_202220 | JGI IMG/M metagenome (GOLD analysis project Ga0272448, IMG submission 202220) | Hot spring sediment microbial communities from Yellowstone National Park, WY, United States - YNP-CB-019-1 | ecosystem: Environmental > Aquatic > Thermal springs > Hot (42-90C) > Sediment... | reverse complement strand
GGGGGCCCGGTGCGGCAACGTTCGGCGCGGCCGTGGCTCTGGCGATCGGGATAGGACTCCAGAACTTTCCAGAGGGGCTCGCGGTGGCGATGCCGCTGCGGCGGGAGGGGTTCGGGCGGCTGCGCGCATTCCTGTACGGTCAGGCGAGCGGTATCGTGGAGCCGATCGCGGGGGTGATCGGTGCTGCACTCGTGCTCGCCGTTAGGCCCATGCTGCCCTATGCGCTGGCGTTCGCCGCCGGTGCGATGATCTACGTCGTCGTGGAAGAGTTGATACCGGAGTCGCAGGTCAAGGGCAACACGGACCTCGCGACATCGGGGGCGATGGTCGGTTTCGCGGTGATGATGACGCTCGACGTCGCGCTCGGCTAGCGAGGGTCCTCCGGCGCGAACTAGTGGTATTCGTCTAGCGTCTCGATCATGGCGAAGATGTTCTCGGGGGGTGTTCCGGCGACGACCTGGTTCGAGATGCCGCAGATGATTCCGCCCAGTTCGAGAGCGGCCTCGGCGTTGTCGCGACATTCGGCCACGACGTCCTCCTTCGTGCCGCGATGGAGTGTAATCGCGCTGATGTTGCCGAAGCAGGTCAGGTTCGGATAGCGCGTGCGGAGTGCGCGCAGGTCCATTCCGGCAAGCCTGTCTATCTCGTGAAACCCGTCGGTGCCTGACGCCACGAACAGGTCGTCGGCGACCGGCCAGAGGTTGCCGTCGCTGGCGAACACCGTGTACTTGCCGTACCTGTGGGCGAGAGCGCTCATCCGCTGGAGGCGAGGCAGCATCTCCTCGTGGAAGAAGCGGGGCGAATAGTTCGGGCCGTTCTTGCCGCAGAAGTCGCCGCCGCCCATGAGATACAGGAATGGCATGTCGCGCTGCGCCTCGATGAGGCGACACTGCGTCTCGCACTGGCACTCGAGGAGGCGTGCCACAAGGTCACGCCTCGCCACGACCGCTTCGAGCCAGAGCGCATCGCGATTGGGAACCGCGATCGAGTAGCCCTTGCTGGGTATCGCGTAGTCGGGGCCGAAGTGTTCGAGCGCCAGGAACTGGTCCTCGAACTCCTCTTTCCCGGGGCGATACGTGGCCAGGTTCTTTTCCGCCTCGATGACCTCGCGTTCCAGATCGTCCACGGTGCTCGGTGCGGAGGAGTTGCGCTGGTCAACGACCTGGTACAGTTCCGTGACGGGGTCGAGCCGCCTGACGATGTAATCGCCCCCGGGGTCTCCGTAGAGGAACGTGAGTTCGTCAATGCGCTGCGCCGGCTTCTCGGGGAGGCGCCAGTAAGTGGTCCTGATCATGTCGCAATGTGCGACCCTGGCGAGGTCCCATGCGTCCTGGCGAGTTCGCCGGAGGAACTCGGCGTGTGCGTCCGGCCCCTGCCAGAGGGCCACGGCCTCTCGCCACTGGTTGATCCCCCCGCCGACGAACGCCTCGCGACCCAGGAGAATCGAGCCCGCCCATGACGAGAAACCGGCGTGATAGATGGCGATGCGCCCGATCCTTCGCTTTTCGAATGCTGCCCGTATCCGCTCTGCTGGTGTGAGGTTGCAGGTGCTCACTGCCGCTAATCTCCTCCTCCGGGCCGGGCGATAATAATCATGGCGATCTGTCGAGTCAAATCCGGTCACAGTGGTCGGGTGAGCGGAGTCAGGGTCCGGCCGCTTGCGCGGATTGCGGGAAGGCCGTATTATACCTCTGGCGAGAGTCGGACTCCGGGCCTCGTCGGACGCCGAGGACGCCAATGCGCGTCGCGGGCGAACTGGAGGCCGGGCAGACGGCGCCGCCTTGCGGGCGAGGTGTGAGGAGAGGATGAGGTTCGTCAGCGCGCCCGACGCTCCCGTGCCGCTGGGCCATTACTCCCAGGCAGTGGTCCACGGGGGACTCGTCTTCGTCTCCGGCCAGTTGCCGATCGATCCGCGAACCGGTGCCCTGGCTGGCGATACCATCGAGGAGCAGGCGGCGCAGGTGTTGCGAAACCTGGCGGGGATACTCGCTGCCGCCGGGAGCAGCCGGGAAAGGGTTGTCAAGACGACGGTTTACATCGCGGACATCGCGCTGATGGCGCGGTTCGATCGGGTGTATGCGGAGTTCTTCGGCGAGCATCGGCCCGCTCGCGCCGCTGTGCCGACGAAGGCGTTGCCGAAGGGGGCGCTGCTCGAGTTGGAGGCAGTCGCAGCGACCGACGTGGGCGATTAGCGTGTGCCGACGTTGGGGTCGCGAGGTGCGCTCCAGAACGGCTCGTCGGCCTTCCGGGCGACCCAGTCCTCTCGATACAGCGGCCTGGCAACACTCGTGCCTGTCGGCGGCTCCGGTGCATCGGGCCGATGGGCTGGCTGGCGCGTTTGGCTGGTCGGCGAAATAGTGGTAGAATTGAACTGCGATGCAAGCGATCATCTCCGACATCCACAGCAATCTCGAGGCCCTGACCGTCGTTCTGGCGGATATCAAGCGACGGGGCGTGAAGGACATCATATGCCTCGGTGATATCATCGGTTACGGCCCCGACCCCAAGGTGTGCATGGACATCGCGCGCGACTTCAGCCTGTGCCTTCTCGGCAATCACGAGGAGGCGGTGTTGTTCGAGGTCGAGGCACAGGGCTTCAACCCGCGCGCGACCCGCGCCGTGAAGTGGACGAACGCCCAGTTCGACATGCTCGGAGCAGACCGCGAGGCGAACGCGGCCCGCTGGGACTTCATGGGCTCCATGCCCCGCAACTATGTCTCCAACGGCGTCACGCTGGTTCATGGATCCCCTTCGGACAACACCCGCGAATACATCTACACCACCGACATCCGCAATCCGAGCAAGATGGAGCGCATCTTCAGCCAGTTCGAACACCTCTGCTTCGTGGGCCATACCCACACCCCGGGAGTCTGGACGGAGGACCTCACGTTCCGCTCTCCCGAGGAACTGGACTACGTCTATCACATCACCCCGCGGAAGACCATCATCAACGTCGGCTCCGTCGGGCAACCGCGCGACGGGGACCCCCGGGCCTGTTATGCCCTCTTCGACGGCAGCACCCTGCGCTGGGTGAAACTTCCCTACGACATCGAGACGACGATCCGGAAAATCTACGCCATTCCGGAACTCGACAACTCGCTCGGCGACCGGCTGCGCGAGGGGCGATAGAAAATGACCCTGGACCGGCGCGGCCGGGCAGCCGGAGCGATGGTTTCGTTGCCAATCCGTACCCCCGCCCAGGCCCCGAGGTAGGCGAGTGGATAGGCGCAGTTTCATCGCTTTTCTCATAGTCGGAGTGCTGATGTTCGTCTGGATCATGCGCCTCCAGCGGCAGCAGGAACTCCGGCGCGCATGGGAGGAGGAGCAGTCTCGCGCGCAGGAGGCTGCGCGGAGCGCGGCGGGCCAGCCCACGCCGGAAGCGCAGGAAAGCGAGAGCAAATCCCCGCCCGAGACCGGCACGCCCGAGAGCGCGCCCGAGCCGCAGGAGGTCCTTCTGGCCGGCCCCGACCTCGAATACGAGGTCGTCTTCACAAACGTTGGGGCTGCGATCCGCAACGCCCGTCTTTCCGCGAAAAAGTATCCGGCGACCAAGGGCGGTAACGTGGGCGTGCAGATCCTGGAGGCGATGGAGGGCAAGCCCCCCACCCTTGCCATTCTCGATCCCAAGGGAAACTACCCGTTTGACGCTGCACCGTTCGTCCTGGAGAACAGGGACCGTGCTCCGCAGGACCCGGTCGTTTTCCACCAGACATTCGGGAAACTGGACATCCGCAAGGAATTCATCCCGCGGCCGGGAAAGCCGGAGATCGGCGTGCGGGTCACGATAGCGAACCTGGCCACCGCCGACTCCGCGGCGCCGGTCTTTGCCCGCTACGAGATCGTCGCAGCGGGGAGGGTCAAGCCGGAGGGCGACGGATACGTCATCCTTCGCGGCGCCTGCGGTTTCAAGCGGGAACGGGGAAAGGTCGGAGTCGAGTTCGGCCTGCCCCAGCGGCGCAAATGGTGGCCCTTCGGCAACACCCGTCCCATGCCCTACTTCCGGGAGAGTCATCCGCAGGAAGCCATCCTGTGGGCAGGGGCCGTCAACAAATACTTCGCCGCCATACTCCGTGCCGATGATTCGCCCGACGCGCGGAGGGAGGAGGTCATACAGGATGTCAGAATGGAACTTCTTCCATCCTCCGACTCCATCGGCAATGCGCGCGGCGGTGCGAGCAAGACCGACAACGTGTACGTCCTCGTCGAACCGCGCCCCGTCGAACTGGCGCCCGGCGAATCCGTGACCCACGAATACACCCTGTTTCTCGGTCCCAAACTGGCTGAGGTCCTCGCGCCATACGGCGACATGGAGGGCCTCATGGATTACGGTACTTTCGGGGCGATAAGCAGACTGCTCCTCGTCATCCTGAAGGCCTTCTACCGCGTCTGCGGCAATTTCGGCGTGAGCATCATACTCCTAACCATTCTGGTGAAGGCTTGTCTCCACCCACTCACCCGCAAGTCTCAGATCTCGATGCACAAGATGCAGAAACTCCAGCCGCTGATCAGGGAGATACAGGAGAAGTACAAGGGGGACAAACAGAAGCAGACGCAGGCTCAGATGGAACTCCTGCGGCGTCACGGGGCCAACCCGATGGGGGGCTGCTGGCCGATCCTGTTTCAGATACCGGTGTTCTTCGGGCTTTTCCGCATGCTTCAGCAGTCGCTGGAACTGCGTCATGCTGGCTTCGTCCTCTGGATAAAGGACCTCTCGCGCCCCGACACCATCGCTGTGGTGTGGGGGTTCCCGATAAACATCCTCCCCGTCCTCATGGTCATCTCGTGGGTCATTCAGTCCATGACGCAGCCGAAGTCGCCGGACCCGGAACAGGCGAAGACGCAGAAGATGATGATGTTCATGCCGATCGTCTTCGGCTTCATGCTCTATGGGATGGCATCCGGTTTGACCCTCTACTGGTTGACGAGCACGTTCCTGGGGATACTCGAGCAGAAGTGGGTCAAGCATCAGATAGAGAAGATGGAGGCGGCGGGGGCATTTGCAGCGGAGGAGCAGGAGGTCGCAGCGGCCCAGCCGTCGCCGAACCGCAAACGCGGGCGGAGGAAATGAACGTAGCGGATACCATCGTGGCCGTCTCGACGCCCGCTGGCCCGGGCGAGAGGGGGATCGTCCGCCTCAGCGGCCCGGAGGCGGAGGCGATCGTGGCCCGGGTGGCGCGCGGAAACCTCGAGTTCCCTCGCGGAAACTACACGGCCGTCGCGGCTGAGTTCCCTCTCGACGACTGCGTTGTCCCCGCGACGGTTTACGTGATGCGCGGTCCTCGCTCCTATACCCGCGAGGATGTGATTGAGATACATTCCTTCGGTGCGCCTGTCCTTCTCCAGGCGCTCCTCGACAGGGTGATGGCTGCCGGCGCACGACTGGCTGGGCCCGGCGAGTTCACGCGCAGGGCGTTCCTGAACGGTCGCCTCGACCTGACCCAGGCCGAGGCGGTGCAGGCCGTGGTCATGGCTGCCGGTGAGGCGGAATACCGGGCAGCCCAGTCCGCGCTTTCCGGTGTGGTCGCGCGGCGCATACGGTCGGTCAGGGCGGACCTGGTCAGCCTCGTTGCCTGGGTCGAGGTGTCGCTCGACTTCTCGGATCAGGACGTCGAGATCATCGCGTTCGCCGAAGTGGCGGCCCGCGCGAGGCGCATTCGCGATGCGCTAGACGAACTCCTGTCTTCCGCTCCGGAGGGACGCCTCCCCTCCCACAACGTCCGGGTGGTTATCTACGGACCGCCGAACGCAGGGAAATCGAGCATCTTCAATGCCCTCCTCCGGACTCGACGGGCGATCGTGTCGGATGAGCCTCACACGACCCGGGATGCGCTGGAGGCCGAGATATCCCTCGCGGGGCGGACCGCGACACTCGTGGACACCGCTGGCCTGCACTCGTCGGATGACGAGGTGAGCGCGGCAGCCGTGGCGCAGACGGAGGCTGCGGTGAGTTCCGCCGACATCCGACTCTGCGTGCTCGACGGTACCGTTTCCCCGGGCGAGGAGGAGATGCTGGCCCTGCGGTTCGCCTCGGGTCCTAATTGCCTCGTGCTCCTTAACAAGAGTGACCTCGGCCCATGTGACGGCGCCCTGGGGGCGAGCCTTCCGCCGGCAGTGGACCGGCTAAGAGTTTCGGCCATGACGGGCGCTGGAGTGTCGCAGATCGTGGAATGGCTGTCGGCGCGGATAGAATCCGGTCGCGTCCAACGGCTTCCCGGTGACCTCATGTTGAACGCGAGGCAGGCTGCGCTCGTGAGGGATGCCGTGGGAGCGCTGAACCGGGCGGTGCAGGCGAGACCCGACGAGGCCGAACAGCACATGGAACTGGTGGCTGCGGATCTGAACGACGCACTCAGGGCACTCAGCGAGATCACCGGCGACGCGTTCACGGCGGATGTGCTCGACCGGATATTCTCCGACTTTTGCATAGGCAAATGAGAGCACCGTGACGACGTCACAGGCCGTCATAATAGCCGTCGTGCAGGGACTGACCGAGTTCCTGCCCGTCAGCAGTTCCGCCCACATAGTCCTGGCGAAGACGTTGATGCGGGTCGAGACGCCGGGTATCTCGTGGGAGGTGGTCCTGCACCTGAGCACGCTCGCGGCCATTCTTGTGGCGTTGCGCCGCCAGGTCGCGCAGACCGTCGTCGGTTTCGTGAGGGGACTGAGGCAGGCCATCGGGGAACGGGCATGGCGGAGGACCTGGAAGTCGGACCCGGAGTTCAGGCTGGGCTGGTACCTCATCATCGGAACGGTGCCCGCCGGTGTGGCCGGGGCCCTCTTCCACAGCGCGATAGAGCGCCTCTTCTCGAATGGGCTCGCCGCAATGGCCTTCCTGTTCCTGACGGGCGAGATCCTCTGGCTCACGCGTCCGCATTCGATCTACGGTTCGGCGGGGGAGATCCGTTGGTCTGATAGTGTGATCGTCGGCCTCGCGCAGGCCTGTGCGTTGTTGCCCGGCATATCGCGCTCGGGGAGCACCATTGCCGCCGGTGTGATGCGCGGGGTCGACAGGGTGCGCGCGGTGGAGTTCAGTTTTCTATTGTCCATACCGGCAATAGTCGGGGCGGTGGCGCTGGACGCGAGGGAGATCCTGTCCACGCCCGCAGGTCAGTTCCGGACGCTCGTTCTCGGTGGCCTTGTCGCGGGATCGGTCGGCTATGTCGCCCTGCGGCTGTTGTTCCGACTCGTGCGGCAGGGTCACCTGCACTGGTTCGCCTACTATTGTTGGGTTGTTTCGGTCATCGGCTTCGCGCTCTGCTGGGGCATGGGGGCCGAGTGACGCGGGGTCGGGTTTGACACCCAGGCGGAGCGGAAATTAGAATTAGTGCAGGTATCGTGCCGAAGTGGCGGAATTGGCAGACGCGCTAGGTTCAGGACCTAGTGGGGTAACGCCCATCGGGGTTCGAATCCCCGCTTCGGCACCAGTTCCCCTCATATGAAGGCCGGGCGCGTGATGTCCCGTGCGCCGTCGTCGGGCAGACCGAACGCGGAGCGCACGCGCCTTCGCACTGCCAGGAGTTCCGCCCTCCCCTGCGGGATGAGCGTCCCGAGTTGAATGCGCGGCAGGTGATTGTCCAGCCACTGTGCCACGAACTCCGGTGGTACGGCGAGTCGTTTGCAGGGCCAGATGATCTTGTTGGCCGTCATCTCCGGCCGATGAAACTTGCCGAAAGCGGTCACGGGCTGTTCGTCTATCGTGCTTCTGTTGACCACTGCGAGGATGGCGCCCGCGACCATCGCCTCTGTTGTCATGACCGCCTCCACGGCGTGCCGGTAGGTGCAGTCATCGGAAAGACCCTCCGACCAGGGATCTTTGCTGAACACCGCCTCTGCGGCCGCGCGCGTGAACAATTTATAGCCGGAGTGGAAGTCGGGGTATTCCTCGAATCTCGTCGCGAAGCGGAGGTCGAGGGGGCGGCCGGAGCGGATCGAGTGGTAGTTGAGGGCATCGAGGAGCATGCGGTCGGCCAGTTCCTCGAGTTCGCCGCGCAGGTAACCCATGGAGCGATGGCGCGAGATGCGCCGACCGAGCACCATGACACGGTCGGTGGAGGCGGCGGCCTCGACGTGAATGGCTGCGCGGACGAGGTTGACGAGTTCGTTGGCGAAGTGGTCGCCGTCCTGGTCCACTATGGCGAGGTAGCGAAGGCGAGTCGAGGAGAGGAGTTCGCGCATTCCGCTCAGGACTGGTCCGAGTTTGCCCCGGTTCCTGGCGTGAGTGACGAGCCGGACGCGGAAGACTCGTGCGACCCGCTCGCCGGCCAGCCGGGTACGCCTCCCGCCATCGGCGCAGACGCACATGGCACCGGGCGACGCCAGTTCGCGACGGAACGCGGCCACCGTCTCCATCAGGAGTGGTTCGCCTGCGTCTGCATCGGCGGCGCTCGCGAAATAGACCGGTATGACTACGCCCGTTGCGCGCGTGACGGCCTCGCGCGCCCTCGAATACGCACGCCCGGTGTGCATGGGCACTTCCTCGCAGATGCCGGTGCGGGAGAATAACGCTCTGCACAAGGATATCGGAGCGGCGGCACCGCGTCAAACTCGCGGCCGCGGGCAGGCACAAGAATTCAATTGTGGACCATCTCTCTGTGCGGGTATGATGGCGGTGCGACGTGTGTCCTGTTTTCCGTGTCCTGACGGAAAGGACTGAATGATGCAGTCGCAAACGGGTCAGCACTACGGTTACTGCAACCGGTGCCACGCACTCGTGCCTGTCAGATACGAGATACATCCGGAAGAGGTCCTTCTCGTCAAGGATTGCCCGCAATGCGGATCGACCGATACGGTCATCTCGACCAACCCCGAGGTCTGGCGGCGGAAACGCGCGCTCGACGGCCTTCGGAGCGACGAGGGCTGCCGGCTGGAATGCGGCACGTGCAGCATTTCGCACAGGCCGACGACGGTGTTCGTCGAGGTGACTAACCGGTGCAACCAGAACTGTCCCATTTGCATTGCGAACATCCCCCACATGGGGTTCGAGTTCGAGCCGCCGTTGGAGTATTTCGACGAGGTCTTCCATCACCTTGCCGCACTGGATCCGAGACCCTCGGTGAAACTCTTCGGCGGCGAACCCACGGTCCGCGATGACCTGCCGCAGATAGTGTCGTCCGCCCGCAGCCTGGGTCTTTCCACGAGCATAGTGACCAACGGCATCCGACTCGCCGACCCCGTGTATGCGCGCGAGATTCTCTCGACTCGCGCGAAACTGGTTTTCGCGTTCGACGGCCGCGATCCCGCGGTTTACGAGAAACTGCGGGGAAACGCCCGTTGCTACGATATGAAGATCCGGGCGCTGGAAAACATCCGCAGGTACCGCAAGGCGAAGATTATCATCATGTGCGTCGTGGCGAGGGGCATAAACGACCACCTCATCGCCGACCTGCTGGACTTCTGCCACGAGCGCTCCGACTTCATCAACGGACTCGAGTTCATCCCTCTGACGAGGACGTGGGAACCGGGGAGCATCGCGGCAGACGGGGCGCACATCACGGCGATTGAGGATGTGGAGGAGGTCGTTTCCGGCGCCGTCCCGGGTGGGCTCGATTTTCTGCCCGCCGGCCTTTCGCCGTTCGAGACGATAGGGCGGTATATTCCGATGCCGCGGCTGACGTTCGCCGGCGCGCATCCGAACTGCGAGAGCATCTCGTTCCTCGTTTCGGACGGCATCCGGTATCGGCCTGCGGCAGATTACCTCAGGGGCAGGTCGCTGTCCGAGTTCGCGGAGGAACTGGCGCGGCGCGATAGGCGCCTCGACGAACGCATGGAGCGAATCCGCCGGGGCATCCTCGGGAGACTCGGCCTGGAACGCGCCCTGGGTCGCGCACTGGCGGTGTGGACGATCGGAGGCCTCATCGGAAAGACCGTGGACCTCGGTGCGATCTTTGGCGAGCACCCGCGCCTGAAACTGGCGAAGGTCGGACTGGCTGTGGCACTGGGCAGGAAGGCGAAGGATGTCCTGCGCGCGAACACGAGCCTCCGGACTGTGCTGAGGGTGGTGGTCCTCCCGTTCGAGGAGGTACAGACGCTGGACAGCGCCAGGCTTCGCCGCTGTCCGGCGGCGTTCGCGTATGTGGACGTGGACGCGAACCGGGTGAAGACCGTCCCTGTATGCGCGTGGGGGCTCTATCGCGACGACGCGATGCGGAAGATTATGGCCAGATACGGGTGCGCGGTCGCAGCGACGTCGGCGAAGGAGACAGCCTGCCGATGAGGCCGCGCCGTCGGCTTCCGGCCGGAGGGGCGAGGTTCGCGGCGCGGATTCAGTCCCTCACACCACCTCCATGCAGGAGGGCGGCTTCGGGGTGATGTGATAGGTGACGCTGACCACGCCCGGCACCTCGGCGGTGATGCGAGACGCGAGCCTCAGGAGCGTTTCATGGGACAACGCCGTCGGCGTCGCGGTTCGCGCGTCGCTGCTGTCCCAGCAGCGGACCTCGATCTGAAACCCGAACTCCCTCCTTCCGTTGCGCATGCCGGTGACACGGTCCTCGTGGAGGATCGCCATGTACTGGAACGCGCGGCTCGAGGCCAGTTCCTCCTCGACGATCTGCGTAGCCTTCCGGACCAGCGCGATACGCTCGGGCGTGACCTCGCCGATAACGCGCGCCGCCAGGGCGGGACCGGGAAACGGCGGCCGGGTGTATATCTCCTCCGGTAACCCCAGCGCCGCAGCAACCTTCCTGACGCCGTCCTTTCGCAGTTGGATCAGTGGCTCGATAACCTGATAGCCGTAGGCCTCCTCCGTATCTATCCCCAACTGGGCGAGGATGTTATGCTGACGCTTGATGCCCGCAACGGTCTCCTCCACATCCGTCAGAATCGTCCCCTGAAGGAGGAACCTCGCGCCACTCTCCCGCACGAGCCTGCCAAACACATCGCGATAGAAAGTGCGGGTGATCGCCTCTCGCTTCTCCTCGGGATCGGTCACGCCCTTCAGAGCCGCGAAGAACTCTGCCCTGGCGTTGACGATCTCCACGTGCACACCGAGCCGCCTGAACGTCGCGGCGACGCGCTCCGGCTCGCCCTCTCGCATTATCCCGTTGTCAATGAAATAGGTCTTCAGTCGGTCCCCCAGTGCACGGTGTCCGAGCATGGTGACAGTCGAACTGTCCACCCCGCCGGAGAGCGCGTTGATGGCGAGTCCGTCCCTCACCTGCGCCCTGATGTTCTTCACCTGCTCACGAATGAAAGCCTCTGGATCGAGTTCCTGCGCCGTTATCTCTCTTATGCTCAAGGTCACTCTCCGGGTTCTGGGGTCGCTGTCTCGGACTCCTGCGCGTTGCGCATTCTATCACGTGCGCGGCTGGCGTCAAATCTTGCCAACTCGGACGTCTCACGGTAGGCTGTGGGAGCGGCGGGGGCTAGGACCACTTGCGGAGGAATGAGGATGGAGTTCGTCAGGATAATCCCGTGTCTGGACGTGAAAGACGGCCGGGTCGTGAAGGGCGTGCATTTCGTGAACCTGCGCGATGCGGCTGATCCGGTGGAGGCGGCCCGCGCGTATTCCGAGGGGGGCGCCGACGAGATCGCGTTCCTGGACATAACCGCCACGGTGGAAAAACGCCGCACGGTCTTCGACGTGATCAGGAGGGTGGCCGGGGTTGTCAAAGTTCCGCTCACTGTCGGCGGGGGTATAAAGTCCTGCTCCGACGTCGAGGAGGTGCTGGAGTCGGGCGCCAGTTTCGTCTCCATCTCCAGCGCTGCATTTCGCAACCCGCGAATGGTGGGGGAGGCCGTCAAGCGCTTCGGATCGGAGAGGATTATCGTGGCCATAGACGCCGAGTCGAACCCGCGGTGTCCGTCTGGACGCGAGGTCTTCATTGACGGGGGGCGGACTGCGACGGGGAGGGACGCCGTCGAGTTCGCGCGCGAGATGGCGGACGTCGGCGTCGGGCAGATATTGCCGACGAGCAAGGCGACCGACGGTGTCCGCGGAGGTTACGACATTTTGCTGACGCGCGCGATCGCTGACGCGACCGGCCTGCCCGTCATCGCCAGCGGCGGCGCCGGCAGTCTCGAGCATTTCCACGAGGCGGTGGTCGAGGGTCATGCGCAGGGGCTGCTGGCGGCGTCGGTCTTTCACTTCGGCACGCTCACGATACGTCAGGTCAAGGAGTATCTGCGATCCCGCGGCGTACCGGTCCGCCTGTGAACTTTCGTGCCCGGGCCGGAATTGCGGTTGCGCTGAGCCGCGACCGGAGGGCGGGGCGCTCCCGCCAGCATCCGGGAGATGGTCCACGGCGCCTTACTCGCGGCGGGCCATCTTCCTCAGGAAGCGCCGTTCACCCCACGTGAGCGAGTTCATCCCCTGGCGGTGGATCTTGTCGAGGATGTAGTCGAGTCGGCGTTCATCGTCCGGGTCTGGCCCCGGGTGGGACGGGGCCAGCCGATCGAGAAGAGACTCCACCCGCGGAACGTACCTGAGAAACAGCAGTCCCCAGAGCAATCCGCCGAGGTGTGCAGCGTTGGCGACATTGCTGTTGAGGTCTATCACGCCGAAGAGTTCAAAGATTATCGCGATAGCGACGAACGTCCTCACGCGCATCGGTATGAAGAACATGAAGAGGACGAGGCGATTCGGGAAATACAGCGCATAGAGCATGATCACGCCCATCACCACGCCAGAGGCACCCACGCATGGAAGGGGCGGACGGTGCGTCAGAAGCGTCTTGGCATAATCGAAGCCGATGAAGAGCAGCCCCGCGAATGCGGCGGCGGTGAAGTAGAAGACGAGGAACCTCCGGCGCCCGAGCACCGAGACGATCTCCCTTCCGAACATCCAGAGGAAGAGCATGTTGAAGAGGACGTGGTGGATGCTCTCCGGGTCGTGCAGGAACGCATAGGTGACGAACTGCCATGCGAATCCCTTCCCGACAGCGGCGGGGTAATAGAGGCCGAGGACCCGCAGCCACGACTCGGAGAAGCGGGAGCCGAGGATGAGGTTCGCGACAAACTCCGCGAACCAGATAATGCCGTTCAGCGCCATGATAGCAAGGAGCACGCGCGGTGTGGCGGGACGGGCACTTTGGAAGTGGTACTCGTAGCCCGTCGGTTCCTCGCGGTAGTCCATCGGGTCACCGTCCGCGGCGAGCGGGCGGTTCGACGGCGCCGGACCGCTCGCGGTAGGCCTCGGAAAGTTTGCGGAGGGCCTCCGACTCGATCTGTCTGACCCGTTCGCGAGTGAGGCCGATGCGCTCGCCGATCTTTTCGAGCGTCATGGGGCGCCCCGTGTCGAGGCCGTAGCGAAGGCGGAGCACGTCCCACTCGCGGTCGGTGAGGGCGGAGGCGCAGTGCTGGAGAAGTTCGTACTCGCTTTCCTTGAGGATCTGATCCTCGGGCGCCGGCGTGGAGGTGTCGGCGAGGGCGCCCTCGAGGAGCCACGCTGTCTCCGGGGCCGGGCCGGTGGTGGACGATGCGCTCAGGGCGCGGCGGATCATCTGCATTCGTTCCGGCGAGAGGTTCATGTGTTTGCTGACCTCGTTAGCGGTAGGGTCGCGGCCGAGTTTCTCGGTGAGTTCCTCGCGCGCCCTCTTCCAGCGGCTGATGAGTTCGACCATGTAGCCCGGCACGCGCACGGTCGGCCCGCACGTCTGGAGCGCGCGACGGACGTACTGTCGGATCCACCACGTGGCGTAGGTGCTGAAACGGATATGCCGGTCGGGATCGAACCGCTCCACGGCCTTCATGAGGCCGATGTTGCCCTCGGCGATGAGGTCGAGCAGCGAGACGTGGCGGCTGGCGTATTGCATGGCCACGTGGACGACGAGGCGCAGGTTGGCGCGGATCATCTCGTGGCGCGCCTCCTGATCGCCGCGCGCGATCCGGCGCGCCAGTTCCACCTCTTCCTCGCGCGTGAGAAGCCTGTACCGCTCGATCTCCTCGAGATATGTATCCAGACCGGGTTCGTCGTAACGCATGGGCTCCTCGCTACGACCCGCTCCTCGTCAGCAAGCGGTTTCGCCTGTGGGCGGTGGTTCTGCGGCCTCCGTAGGCTGGGGCTCCGCGCCCTCCGTCGGCTGCTGCACTGCGCCCTCCGTCGGATGGGGTTCGGCGGACGATATGCCCTCCTGCGATTCTGTCGCCTTCTGCGCGGCCTCGGCTGCCGCGGCGGCCCTCGCCTCCTCCGGACTGGCGCGGAGACTCAGCCCGATCTTCCGCGCCTCCGGGTCAACGCGGAGGACGGTGACGGTGACCTCCTGGCCGACGTGGATCACATCCTCGGGCTTTTCAATCTTCTGGTCGGACATCTCCGAGATGTGGAGGAGACCCTCGAGGTCCGGTTCGAGTTCGACGAAGGCGCCGAATGAGGTCAGTTTCGTCACCTTGCCCTTCACCACGTCTCCCGGTTTGTACCGCGCCGGGATGTCATCGGTCCACGGGTCCTTGACGAGTTGTTTCAGACCGAGCGCCACGCGCTTCTTGTCCTCCGAGACGCTCAGCACGACGGCCTCGACCTTGTCGCCCTTCTTCAGCACCTCGGAGGGGTGGTTTATCTTCTTCGTCCAGGACATGTCGCTGACGTGCAGGAGGCCGTCAATGCCCTCCTCGAGTTCCACGAACGCCCCGTAGTTCGTCAGATTCCTCACGCGGCCCTTGATGATGGTGCCGGGCGGGTACTTCGCCTCCACCTGCGTCCAGGGGTTCGCCTCGGTCTGCTTCATGCCGAGCGATATCTCCTGCTTCTCCTCGTTGATGTTGAGGACGACCACCTCGACGATGTCCCCGATGGCCACGACGTCGGAGGGGTGATTGATGCGACGGGTCCACGACATCTCCGAGATGTGGACGAGCCCCTCGACGCCATCCTCGAGTTTTACGAAGGCGCCGTAATTGACGATGTTGACGACCTCGCCCTTCACGCGAGAGCCGACCGGGTATTTCTCCGGCACGCGCTTCCACGGGTTCTCGGTCTTCTGCTTGAGTCCCAGCGCGATGCGCTCCCGCTCCCGGTCTATATTGAGCACGACGACCTCTATCTCCTGGTCTATGGCGACCATCTCCGAGGGATGGCTTATCCGGCTCCAGGACATGTCCGTGATATGGAGGAGGCCGTCGATCCCGCCAAGGTCCACGAAGGCGCCGAAGTCGGCGATGTTCTTGACCACCCCCTTGCGGATCTGGCCGACCTCGATCTCGGCCATGAGTTTTTCCTTCATCCGCTCGCGCTCTTCCTCTATGAGTTTGCGGCGGCTGACCACTATGTTGCGCCGGTCCTGGTCTATCTTGAGTATCTTGCAGGTGACCTCCTTGCCTATGTACTCGGAGATGTCGCCGGGGCGGCGGATGTTCACCTGCGACGCCGGCAGGAAGACCGGCACCCCGATGTCAACGAGGAGACCTCCCTTGATCTTGCGCATGACCCGGCCGGTGACGACGTCTCCCTCCTTGTGCTCGGTGATCACGCGTTCCCATCCGCGGATGCGATCGGCCTTGCGCTTCGAGAGGACTATGATCCCTGCATCATCCTCCACCGCCTCGAGAAGGACCTCCACCTCGTCGCCGGGTTTGACCTGCGCGCCCTCGCCGAACTCGGAGAGCGCCACAAGCCCCTCCGACTTGTAGCCGATGTCAACCACCACGTCGTCCGCCAGGACCTCCACAACGCGGCCGGTGACGATCGTGCCGGGCTCGAAGGCCTTCACGGATTCGTCAATTGCCTTCGCGAGATCGGGGATCTTGGGGTCCGCCATGGCCTCCTCGACCTCGCGCTCGATCTCTTCCCGATTTATATGCATCTCGTCCAGAAGCAGTTCGTCAACCATCGAAACTCTCCACTCTCGCGGTGCCGTCGTCTCCGGGACGCGGCCGGTCCGCGTCCTCGAACGAAGCCGACCGAAAGCAACCGCTCCGAATCAGAAGCCAAAAGCCAATCCCGGGCGGGAAGCGGCCATTCACGTGCCGCCCCGCACCCGCGTCTTCTAGTTTCCAGCGCTCCGGAAATCGTGTACGACCTGGCCAGACATTAGCCTTCTCAGCGTTTCCTGTCCCTCGACAAGCCTCTGGCGCAGTCGGAGGGCAGCCTCCTCGCGCCCGATGTCGCGCAACTCCTCGCTCCCGATCGGCCTGCCATAGTGCACCGCGATCGGGTGCGGTCGGATACCACCACCGCGCGGCCAGGCCGCGAACGCGCCCTCGATGCTGACCGGCACGATCGGAGCGCCGGCGCGCACCGCTATCGAGATGACGCCCGGATGAAGCGGACCGATCTGGCCGTCGCGCGTACGCGTTCCCTCAGGAAACACCACCAGGCACCATCCCGACCGGAGCAGGCCGACCGCTTCGCGCAGGGCGGTGCGGTCCGGCCGCTCCTGGTCCAATTCGAAGGCGTTCAGTGCTCGGATCAGCGCTCCGAAATATCTGTTCCGGAAAAGCGTCCGGCGCGCCATGAAGCAGGCCATCCTTCTCAGCGGCGCCGTCACCAGGATCGGGTCGAGGTAACTCTGGTGACTCGCCGCGAGGATAACCCCGTCCCGTTCTGGCACATTTGTCGAGCCGTACGTTCGCAGGCGGAAGGCGAGGAGCATCACGACACGCGCGATGGCCCGCAGAACCAGCCAGAGGAGACGCCTCGCGAAGCCCACTCGCTGTTGCTCTGACTTCGACCCATGCAACTCCGACTGGCCCGCTCCTGACTTCTCCAAGTCTTGTCCGTCGGAACCCGCCTTGAGCGCCTCCACGCACGATCGGGGCGTTTGAGTCGGATGAACTCCGCCTTTCGTGCGGCCGCTCCTTGCCCTAGATTCCATTCCCTGAGAACTGGAAGTATATCACACCCGCCGACGGCCTGACAACCGCCGAATCGCCGAATCTCGAGTTCCACCCGCTCCGGTCCGCCGTCGGGCCCTGTTGTCCTCACGCCCTCACTTGCACCGGATCCCGGGAGCCACGGACCGTCCGGTCACGCGAGGGAAGACGGCAGTAAAGCCGTGCGCGGATGGGACGGTCTCCATGTCACCGTCATTGCGCGCGCAGGGCGGCCTCGATGGTGTCCTTACCCACTGATTCCTCAATGCGCGCCAGGATGGCAGGATATGCGTCCGGTTGGTTGGCGCGGTACCACGCGAGGCCGCGGGCGATTCCGATGGGCAATCCCCGCTCGAGTCTTCCCACCCTGTCTATCTGGAGATACTTCCTGTAGTTGTAGAGTCCGCGCAGGTTGTCTCCCAGGAGGTCATTCCGCTCCATGCAGGCGGCCCAGAAGGGTTGGCGTTCCCGGGCGAGACGCGCGATCTCCTCGGACAGGCGGAGGACGCGCTGCGCGGAGGTCTCGTCATTGACCTCGGTGGATTCTATCTCGCGCGTGCAGGCATAAGCCTTGACTGCATAGCCGGCGAATCGAAGCGCGGCATGATGGATCTCTATGCGTGCGCGTATGTTGGCGTCCTGCGTCGAGGCCAGGGCCTTTTCGAGAAGCGCCAGGCCCGCGTCCACGTCATCCGGGCCGATGGACATCGCCTGCCGCTCGATGTTCCGGTGCACCCATTTTGCCTCCCGTCCGGGTCTCGGCGTGTTCCAGGCGCGTTCGAGCAGGTCGAAGTATTCCTTCATAATCGGCGCGGCAGGTCCGTACATCTTCTCATAGAACTCGCCGAGGAGGGCATCTATGTCGAGGGTGTGGTCCCACTGGAGTTTGGCGAACGCCCATATCATCGGCGCAGTGTGCGGTAGGAAGGTATAGACCTCGGTGTACATTCCCTCGAATCCGAGTTCTTTGTCGCGCTTCACCTGCTCTGCCATCGTGTGGGGATAGACGCGCGGGACGAATGTCCCCATGCCGTAGTAGTCGTAGCGCGAGAGGTGTTTGGCTCGTTTTCGCCACTCGGTGGTTATGCGCTGGTCGAAGTTCCTGCGGTCCGGGTTCCACCAGAGCGCGCTGGTCTCCGTTATGTAGCCGAAGACGTTGTCCTCCAGCCTCTCGACGGTCTTCGGCGGTTCGAGAGCGATCCAGTAGATGAGCGTGCCGATGTAGCGGTCGGGATGGGTCTTCGCGACCTCCCTGGCAACGGCGTTGACGAACTTGTAATGCCGATCCGAGAATTGCCGCTTTTCGTAGGAGTCGGGTGAGGCGTCGAGTGCCCGACAGTTCGGACAGCCGCAGAGATGCTCTATGTCGTCCATGCCGAGCGAGAAACTGTCCACGTTCGGGTTTTCGTCGAACCACTTCCTCGCGTACTCGACAGTGAGTCGCAAAACATCCGGATTGCTCTCGCACGGGCGCCATGCGACCTCTCCCGGTTTGGGGATGTAGCGCTTCCCGCCGACCAGGGGGTAGTACTCGGGGTGGGTCTCGGCGTACTGTTCGGGCGGGAAGACCTTGTGAAGGAAGTTCTGGAAGTTCCGTCGGGGGACAACCTCGCTCACGGCGGTCTTGTTGCGCAACTGCCAGGTCACCCATTCCGGCGTCCAGGAGTGGCCGGACCACACGCGGGGCGAGGTATCGGGCGCTACTACGCGCGATCTCACGTCGGGAGCGAGTCTACCCTCGGCAACGCGCGGCACGTACTCCCACAGGTCACCGGGCGCGAACCATCTCACGCCCAGGTCGTCCTCTATGAACGAATATACCGCAAAGCAGGTCGGCGTGGGCCAGCGGCCGTTGAGAAACAGGTTTCCGTCGCGCACGCGAATGGCGTAGGACTCTGGATTCAGACCCGCGTCGGGAAGGTCCGACTCGGCCGTCGGTTCGCACTGCCCAACGTAGATGCCGGTGCCCTGGGCCGGCTTGCCGTCGAGGCTCATGGGCAGCATCGTGCCGGTGATCTCGCGCACGTATTGCTGGAGGTCCTTCGCGGCCGCCACGACCTTCGCGTCAGCCGCTGGCGACACCACGATCGTCGCCCGGGGTCTTCCATCCTCGACCAGAAGAACCGTCTCTGCTGTCACCGGAGCAATACCAATCACGAGCGCCATCAGGGCGACACACAGCCGGCCAGATGCCACTGGCGATTCCTCCGTAAAGTTCTCCCGGACCAACCGAACTCGCGGTTGCCTCATCGGGCGCATGGGAAGACCGATACCACAGGGGCCGTGCGAGGTCAAGCAAGTCAATACCCCGGAACATCCACGTTTCCCCTCTTGACTCGTATCTGGGCCGAGCGTAGCATCACGCACGGGATGGGCTATCGGCGGACTTCGTGTCGGAGACCAATTTCCACCAGATCTCGTGATGCGAGCCGTACAGACGGCCCACCGACCCAGGCTTGCACGCTGCCATCATGCAAGCTGCGCGTCACGGCGAAGAGTCGCTCGGTTACCGGGGCGCGGCTCGTGCGAGGATGCGACGTGACGCGCCCGGAAAGGCCGAGGAGACCTTCTTGCGGGCGCAGGAGTGCAACGCCCGCAACCTTCGGCTGTTCACTGGCCTCGCGGTGGCCCGGCGGAAAATGGGCGACCTGGAGGGTGCGGCGGCCGCTCTCGATGACGCGCTGCGCCTCGACCCGACCGATCCCGTGGCGCGGTTCGAATCGGTCCAACTGACGCGGGCCAACGGGGAACCCGCGGCTCGGTTCGCGAGTCCGCGTGACGAGCGGCGACACGAATCCCATGTGCCACTACCTTCTTGCGTCTCTGCGCGCCGCGCCCCAACCGCGGCGAACCGAAGGAACGAGTCGCGGCTGAACTCTCCCGTGCCCGGCGATGCTCGCTAGATTATGTCTGGCCGTGGCGACTCGAAGAAGGAGTTCTCCTTCAACGCCTCATGCGCGAGGTGCCCGACGATGCCCGATTGCCGTTCCTGCAACCTCTGTTTTGCAGGGGGCGACGAGGAGGCGGCGCTCGAGCGGTGGGAGCGGGCTTATCGGCTCGGCCTGAAGTACGCCGGCCTCGAATGCAAGCCTTGAGGACGACCGCGCGCTCGCCGCCACGGTCGGAGAAGCCGCGGAAGCATAAGGTCGCAGTCTTTCGGGCAGCGAGCAACGGAGCGCAGTTGCCGCCGTGTGGAATCGTGCGCGGCCGCCTGTCGGTTTGCGCGAGTCGGTGCTGTGCGTGCGCTGTCAGAGCTGGTGCGGCTTTCCTTGCTGCATTTCCGCGGGGGACGTCCACTCCACGAGGCTCTCGAGCCGGACCTCGGCGTCCGGGCCGAAAGTGCAGAGCCAGAAGTCGTCGCCATCGTGGAGGAACCCGTCGGGCGCTGGTTCGAGCAGGGTCACCGTGGTCCGATCGGCCGGTTCGCCGTGACGGCCGCACGAGAGGCTGACGGAGGCGACTCCCAGGAACCGCTCGAAGGAACCGTTCGTCAGGCGGGCCCCGCGGAATATCCCGGGCACGAAACCGACCAGGGTGCCCGTGTGAACTTGCCGCCCCTCCACGCACGTCGTTCGGCCCCGACCGATGATCACGCTGTCGCCGAGGGTGAGCGCAATCCCCGCGGGAGTGTCCTGAGCGGCCACGACGCGATGTCGGTTCACCCTGCCGTCGTGCCAGAACGCCGGATAGGTGCCGACGAGGCCGGACGGATTGACGGGCCGTTCGGGCCGGATGAGCACGCGGCCCTGAGAAGGGCTTACGGAGACGACCCGTCCGCGGAGTCCCGCCGAGAACTTCGCTCCGGCGGTCTCCCGTGCGATCCTCAGACCATTGACGACGACCTCGTTTCCGTCCGCGAAGCACACGCGCCATGGGGCACCGCCGGAGGAAAAGGCCACGTATGCTGCATCGGCGTCGGTGCGGATGCCGCCCACCTCCATGGGGCCTGACCCATCGAGACGGTACAGGATTACGTCGCGCTCGGTTCCGCGGTGCACCACAATCGCGACGCCATTCGCCGTGTCGCAGCGCTCGACCGATGTCACCACAGGCCTTTCGCTGAAGGGTTCGCACACAGCGACGAAGGTGCTCGTGAGCGGGTCATCGGTCTTGCGCATACGTTGCACGATGGCGTATCGCACCATCTCCTTGAATCGCAGGGGCGACGCATGAGCCTCCGCCGTGATGACCGTGTCCCGCTCCGATTCGGGCAGAATATGCAGCGCCAGGCGCGCACGCGAATCCCTGATGTGACGGTACTGGAGCGTGCAGGGTCCCTTTTCCAGCAAACGGACGCGGACGAAGTGCGAGAAGCCGCTCCCATGATAGTCGTAGAAGGTTCCCTTGTAGTCGGGCTGGCACATCACAGGCCGGTCGTAGAGCATGCCTACTGGCACTTCCCGGCCGGCCAGGGTCCCGGGCAAGGGTTGCGACCACTGCCCGGAGACCTCGATCACCTCTCCAGGCGGACCATGCAGGCTGTAATGGTGCTCCTCGCCACCGTGGACTCGAAAGATGTCGACCAGGTACCCCTCGCCGGGTCCGGTCTCTACCATCGTCAGAACGCGGCGATAGGTCCGGGTCTGGTGATAAACCCGGCTCGCGGCGTCCGCGTCCATGATTCTGAAACCGTCGGCGACCACGAGACGGCGCAACTCGGCTGGCCCGAAACCCCGGGGCTGCGACCGGTCAACCATCACGCAGTTGTGCGCGATGGTATTCGATGTCCAGCTCATTCGACCCGAGGTGTAGCCATCGGTCTGATCCGGATAACCGAGGTCGGGCATCATTTTCTGGCCATGGGCAAAGAGATCGAAGTTCAGGCAATCGCGATGGGAGTGACCCCTGATATGACCGTAGTACATGAACACGCCCCACGACTTGTCTGTGCTCTCCATTATCGCTCCTCCGTATCCGTCCAATACGCGCACGGGTGGGAGGTCGGGGTCGGGACCCTCGGGCAGCGGTTCGCGTTCCCTGAAAAGGCTCGCGTAGTCGGTGTACCTGTCGAGCAGGTGGCGTCGGCGCACCCATCTCCGGACCAGCGGGTCGCCATACCGGTGGAACGCGTCGAGATAAACTTCGTCGGATGGCACGCAGATACCGCCGTATGGATCTCCCGAGTCTCCCTGATCTGGAGTGAAGCGGTCGAGGACGATGAGTTCGAGCGGTGCCAGGGCCATGTCGCGGAGCCTGGGCTCGTACTCCTCGACCGGCATCTTCGCTCTGCGCAAAACCTCGAAGACCGGGTACAGCGAAGTGGGCCAGACCGCGTTGTATCCGGGTGAGACCTCGTTGGGCATGCCGTCGCGCGATATGTAATTGTACATCGCGTACCGGATACCTTCGTAGAGCGAGTTTGGTCGCACGTCGGGGTCGAGGATCTTCTCGATCCATTCGCGGGTGGGCCCGTTCTGACGCACAATGGCCGCCGTCGCCAGGGCCAGCTGGTGCATACCGTAGTTTCCACAGATATTCCTGGTCCAGACCTCGCGAATGCCCTCCTCGAGTATGTTCGCCTCTATCAGATCACGGATCTCCTCCCCGGTCTGCCCTCGCAACTCCTGGAGAGCCCTGTCGCGATCTATCGTCTCCCAGACGTTATCGTACGCCTCCGCAAGTTTGCACAGGCTACGGGTCTCCTCCACATAGTTGAGTATCTTGCCCCAATATTTTTCGCGGAACTCGACGCCCCTGCGCGACTGCGAACAATAGTCGAACTGGGGATAGCGATCGGCGATTGCGGCGAGGATGACCGTCGCGACGTGAGCGAATCGTGCCTCACCGGTCAGGAGATATGCGCGGGAGAGCAGAAGGACTTGGTCGAGGACCCTTCGCCAGTGACGCTCGCACGCGTGAGCCGCGAACCAGTATCGTCTGCCATCCGGCGCGATCCAGCCCCAACCGTCGTCGAAGTAGGGCTTCGCCCGCTCCACCGGATCGTCGAACCCATATCGGAGCCCTCGTGCCACGTCGTTCCCGGGAAATCGCGTACCGCAGACGGGGCAGATGACCCTGTAGAAATCCTCCTCGTCGAAGCGCCAGGGATACATGCCGTGCTGGAATATCGTCTCTCCGCAAATCGGACATCCGTGGCGGCCGACCTCGTAGGCGCGGGGCATCGAAGGCGGAGGGATGCGGCGGAGTATCTCCTCATCGGAAAGTTGCGCCCACCTCTCGACCCAGTGGACCATCTCGTCCAGGATGGCCGCCGCGGTCGGGTCGGAAGCAATGGCCCTCCTCGCGCGAGCGACATCCTCATCCCCGTGCAACGTCCGGGCGGATTTCAGCGGATACGGTGACCGCATGACTGTTCCTTTCGAATCTGTTCCACCGGGACCCGTGCGCGATGGTGCTCAGCGAGTGCGGACCAGTGGCACCTCCACACGGTCACCCGGGGCGTATTGCCAGATGTTCATCTCTCTACCGAGGTACTCCTTCTCGATGGCGTCCTCGGGTATTGCCATGAGGAAGAGCCTGCGTCCCGCCACCCCTTTGATCCGCGATGCGGCCTCGCCCTCGCCGAGGAGTGCGCCGGAATACGCATCGCGCGTGACGGGCAGGTGGTCGCCGCGACGGTCAGGCCGGCGGAACCAAAACGGGAGATCTGCGCCGATGCGGAGCACGCCGTCGCCTTCCTTCGCCACGACCGGGACGCGCCCCAGGAGCGCTGTCCGGTCGAGGGTTACCCAGACGAGGTCCCCGTCGCGCCGGGCATCGAGCACGCGGTACAACGCTGAACGCTGATCGCTGAATATCCGGATCGTCCTGACCTTAGCGAGCGCCGGGTCGAGCCGGGGTTCTGCACGCAAGGCCACCTGTCGCCCGGGGTAGTTGACCGCCGCGAGCGTCATGTGGAGGTATCCGGGGTCGCCGTCGTTGCAATCGCCGACGCGAACGTCGCGAATCAACTTTCCACCGGTGTCAGAGCGGACGCGAACGCCGAGCGGGCGGGGTGCCGTTGTCCTGCTCGGCCCGTCCGGTACGACCAGGGTTATCTCGTCCCACCCGTCCTCTCGCTCGACGTGGATCTGCGGGGGAGATTCGGAGAGAAGGCGGATTCCGCGTATCACTGGCCGCGTTTGCCACGACTCGATGAGCGAGAGGAAGAGCGAGCGCTCTCCCCTTGGCGCGTGCCTGCGGAGCACCACGTAGTCGAGCCGCCACTCCTCGGGCCAGGCGGGCGAGCGCCCCGTGCCGGCGATTGCCTCGAGGGCGCCGCCGACGGGCACCACGTGCAGCCTCACGGTATCGCCCTCGGGGAGTTCGGTCTTCCAGGTCCAGGCGGCTGGCTTGTCCAGCCGCGCGCGGCGGATGTCCGTGAGATATGCGGGAAAGTCCTCGCGGGGACGGCCCCATCGGTCGGTCCATTTCGTGTAGGGTGCCACGTCCGGCCCGGCGAGGGTTCCGCCTTTCTGGTACGTCCATTCCAGCGGCGGGTGTTCCACCGGGACCATCGGTCCATGCCAGGACTGGTCGTGCTGTTCGCCGCCGTTGACGGCGAAGAGGTCCACCACGTACCACCGCTCGGTGTCAACGTCCACGAGGATGAGCATGCGTTCATAGACGTCGCATGGCGGCGCATCGCTGCGGAAGACCGGATAGTGCTCCGGGTAGGCGCGGTGGTCGGGAGGATAGGGGTCGTGTGACGCGACGACGAGGTGCACGCCTTCGGCGCTCGCGAACAGGCGGCCCATCCCGCCGATGTCCATCGCTGGCAGCGTCTCGTCAACCGTCACGGTGTTGTGGGCCATCGAATGGCTGTCCCACTGGTAGCGGTGTTCGTAGGTGTATGGATAGCCGAGGTCGGGCAGGAGGTCAACGCCTCTTGCGCAGAGTCCGATCGAGAGATGGTCGTGCTGACGGTGTCCCTGCCAGGAGAAGTAGTTCAGGTAAGCCGCCCGTCCGGTGCTGCCCCGCCCCGATTCGAGTATGGCGAGGCCGTAGTCGTCAAAAAACCGGGGGGAACGGTCCATTTGGGATTCCGGCCGGTCGAGCGCAGAGCGGATCTCCCCCTCCGGGTAAGGGTCGAAGAGGCTGCCACCCCGGAGGTTTCCGTCGAGGGTCGTGCAGGCCCGCGCGTAGCGTGGGTCGCCGTAGCGCTTGAAGGCGAAAAGGTAATCGAGTTCGGGATAGGTGTAAAGGGCCGGACTTGCGCGCTTGACGGGTCCAATGCCGGCCGCGTCGCCGATGGACGGGATGAATGCGTCGCACAGGAAGATGTCGAGGAAGTAGTCGAAGACCGCCTTGGCCTTTGGAGAGGCGAAGATATCGGGGTATCTGTCCACCGGGAACCTGTCGGGATGCATGTTCCGCAGCGTTTCCATGAACTGTGCGGCGCGGACGAACTCGAGTTTGATCCTGTTGTAATTCGGGCTTTCGTCTCCACCGCCATCGGGGGTGACGCCGTTCGCGAAGGCGTATGCCGCCTGGCCGACCCCGTAGTAGAAGTAGTCAACCATGTCCCGGGAGTTGACGCGACAATCCGCGAAGTCATCTACCACCAGCGCACAGGCCATTGCGGCGGCCTGGTGCATCCCCACGTTGCCCTCGATCATCCGGAGCAGGAGTGCCTTCATGCCAGAACGGATGAGGTTGTCCTCGATATAGGCGCGGAGATCGTCGCCCGTCTCGATCGGCATCCCCTTGTTCCTGAGAAATGCGATGAGACCGGGGTCGTCCAGGTAATCGTAGATGGCGTCGTAGGCGTAAGCGGTGCGTTCCAGGCAGGCGTTCTCCCAGACGTCATCGGTCATCATGCCCGTTCCACGCCCGCGGTAGGGGCCGAGTTCGCGCTTATCGTAGAGGCGGTCGCGGCGGTCCTCGTGATTCGGGTATTCTGTCGCCAGTCGAGCCAGGAGGATCGCCGCCTTGTGCGCGTATCGCGAGTCGCCCGTTATCAGATACGCCTGAGAGAGGCAATCGAGCGTGGGTATCACGACGGAACCATAGACCATGTGGGCGTACTCGGCGAGGAATTCGAAGCGCTCGCCCTTGTAGAGGCAGCCCGTACCGTCGTCGGGGAACTCGCCCGTGGTCAGGTCGCCCAGGTGGTAATCGTTTGTCGGTAGCCACTCGTTCCCGGCCAGACACTGGATCTTGTACGGGTGACGGATGGGATCTATGCGCCATGGACAGAGCGCCGCACCGGGCCAGTCCACGTCTTTGCCGGCCCAGCCGTGGACGGGGCAGCGCAACGCTTTGCTCCCCCGCAACACGTGACGTGGCAGTTTCGATGTGGGCTGAAGAAGCCACATGAACTCGTCGGACTGTTCGACGAACTCCCGCGCGGAGGTGTAGGATCCTCCGTAATACGAGATTCGCTCCCCCTCCATGATCTTCCGGTATATCTCCTGCGCCCAGCCGTAGCGCTGGATGTTCTCGCGGGCCGCTGCGATGCGTTCCGGTGTGAAGTAGGTTCTGCTCCGCTTGCGCAGCGCGCGGCGTTCTGCTCGCAGGGCAGCGACTGCATCCGCATCGGCCAGCGTCGGGCCGACCAGGACCGCGATGTTCTCGCACACCAGCGTCAGCGTCGGCGAGACGTTCATGACCATGATCTCGTTGCGACGCCCCGGCGCGACGAGGTCGGAGATATCTATCACGAGCCGCGCCTCCTCGGCCCTGCCGCTCCCCTGTATGGCCGATCTGGGCGACTCGCCTCGCGGCACGCACCATAACGCCGAGCCCTCGAAGCCGATAGTTTTCCAGAACGTGTCCTCGCCCCATGCCGCGCCGTCGGAGATACCCGGCGGCTTATTCAGTAGTCGGGAGCGACCGAGGACCCCGGTGCGCATGTACTGCCGATTCACAGTGACGTGCAGCGCAGGGACGGGCTCATTGGACTCGCGGTCACGCGCAAAAGCGCTCACGCCGAGCGCAATGCACCTGTCAGCCGTACGTGGGTCGAGCGTGCACACAATCGTTCGTGCTTCCATGGGGCCGAGCGTCACCGCCCCCGACTGAGACAGGGTCTGCCATATTTCTGCCGCGCAGGCCGAGCAACCCGCCAGCCACACGGCGAGCGCCACCGTCGTTGCCATCCACTTTCTCATGGGAACCTCCTTGTTGACGACAGGCAATTTCCAACATATGGGGTGAATCGCCATGCGGAGCGCTGCACGTAGTGCCGGCCTCGGTCCATCTCAGAAAACCCTCCGAAGCCCGGCCCAGGGCATCGTCATTGCAAGACAGGTGAGGAACACGCCGAGATAGACGTCGAAAGGCAGGTAACGCAACGTCACGACGTGCTTTCCCGCCGGTACATCCACGCACAGGAACCCGCCGTACGCCCGATACAGGTGTGTCCGCTGACCGTCGATCAGCGCGCGCCAGAAAGGCCGAAAAAGTAGGCTCACCACAAGGAATCGCCTCCCGGGCGCGTTAACCTCGATCACTGAACGGGTACTGGTCTGCGAGACGACGCGAGCCGAACCCGCCGGCTCGCCAGGATCGCCCGCGCGGACCTCTGGCCCATCCTCGATCCATGCCTCCCCGCGAAACCAGGGGAAGTCCTTCTTCTCGTAGATGCAATTCCATGCCTCTCTACGCGTGACCGCGTGGCTGGTTTTCGCGAGGAACGCCACGCCAAGAGGCTCCGTCACCTCGTAGATGTACATGCGTCCGCTATCCGTGTGGTCCGGCGTCCTCCGGGAGGGAGGGAATGGCTCGGAGTCGGCCTCGCCCCGGAGCAGGAGGTCCGGCGAGTCGAGAGGGCGATCGTACGAGATGACGTATCGTACTCCCATCAACTTGAGCGTGGGCACGTTGGTGGAAACATATGGCGCGTAAGGGGGGTAGTGGTAACACGACACGAACCCCCGCCCCGCCGGGACGAAGGTCCCGTAAAGGAACCCTTCGAAAACCGGGCCGCTGTACTCGGACAACTGCCAGAGCGTTCGGAACTGTCGCTCCACGTGGAGTTCGGTCTCGTTGATCGCGCGCCAGTCGCGGCCCGAGTTCTCCCGCACACGGCCAGCACCCGCGTACATTGTGCGGTAGTTCGGATCGGACCGGTCAACAAGTCGGTCTATCGCGGCCTGCCTTGCGCGATAATTCAGCCAGCGGTACGGGTCGCGCACACGCCGCTCGAAAAGCATCCAGCGCGACCCGGGCGAGGCGTTCCACTCCTGGTGGAGCGACACGTAGAAGAAGGCGAACGCGGCCATAACCGCGACGCATGCACCGGTGAGTATCCATTTGCGTTTCCCGGCCATTGTGCCGCCGAGCAGGTCATGACCCGCGATGACGGCGATGGGAATTGCGTTCAGCCACGGCAGATTCGTGAAAAAGTCAATGCTGAACAGAATCCGATTAGAGGGCGTGAGTACCTCGTTGGCCGCGCCGCTTCGCCACGGCCCACGGTGGACAACAATCCAGTCAATGCCGAAGCCAGCCACGATAATGCCGACATAGAGGACGGCCTTCAGCCATCGGCGATGCGGCAACAGCGTGCCGAGGCAGATGCAACTCGCCAGTGCGTTCAAGAAGGGGATCAGACACAGATGGAATGGAACGGCCATCCACCGCCACGTGACGTCCTGGAGCGCTGGTGCGAGCCGCGCGCAGAGCGGGCTCGTGAAGAACCAGGCCTCCGCGACCATGAGCAGCCCCACGATGAATAGCGCCGCGACGATCGCTGCGTGACGGCGCTCATCGCGGTACGAGGCGTTCAGCGCCGCGAGCGACGTCCCGAGTCCCAGCGCCATCGCGGCTACCGTTCCAAAGTCGCCGTCCGCGAAGAAGCTCGTCGTGGCAAGGAGCCAGGCTGCTGCTCCCACGCCAACCAGAAGGGCCACAAGGGACCCGACCTCCGCCCACCACGAACCGCGGCTCCGTGAACGGAATATCGCCGTGAGCAGACCTGCGAGAATCGCCAGGTAGAAGCCGCTGGGCAGATACATGTTCGCGCCGCCCCTAACCCTCGGCGCGTAAGCGGAACTCAACGACTCCCCCCGGAAGAAGGTCACGAATCTGAGCGCACCCTCCCATGGTCGCGCCGGTGGGCAGAGTTCCGGCATCGCCTCGCGGAGGGCCGCGTATTCTTCATGGACGAAGTGGATCGAATAGAAATAGGGCACATAGAATACCGCACCGGCCACGACGCAGAGCAGCAGGAGTAGGGCCGCCTTCCGCAGCGATGGGAGGAACCTGTTGTTGTAGTAGCGCCAACTTGCACCGAGAGAGTAGAAGAACGCGATAGTCGGGAAGATGAAGATGTTCGCCCACGCATCGCCCGAGGCCACGCACAGGAATGACATCACCGCGAAGCCGGCAAGGTTGCCGCGCGTGGGCCGCTCGAGCGCACGGTGGATCAGCAACAGAAAGAGCGGAACCAGGAGAATCACCAGGAGGCTGACGATGTAATTGTTGCACACCGAGTGAAGCGCGGGAATGGCGAGAAAGATCATTGCGCCGGCGAACGCCAGGACGCGCCGGCCGGTCACATGGCGCAGGTACAGCAACGCCCCGATCCCGCCGGCAGCGTTCAGCGCGCACTGGCCCCACCACAGCGCAGCCCTGTAGGAGCAGAAAGGCATGAACAACTGGAAGATGCCAAGGTACCCCCAGTGTTCGCCGAACCAGTTGAGCCCGAACTGTGACCAGGGGTCGATCGCCGGCAACCCGCAATGTCGAACCGCCGTCCAGGCAGTAACGAGGCGACGGCTGTAAAGACCGCTCACCCACCACGTGTCCCAGCCGGGGAACACCTCGAATGGATAGAGATTCACCTGCCATGTCACGGCGGCGACATAGGCAAGGATCAGAAGGATCTCACCGTGGCGAAAGAGGAGACCGCGGCAACGGGGTATCGAACGCGTCTGCTTGCCCCTTCCCATGATGCGCTCCGCGCTCAGGAGATCAGCCGGTTTTCAGGTCGTAGCGCGGACCGCTGATATCTGCTTGGGCTCGGCCGCCTGCGCCCGCGAGCGGAGAAGCGGCCCGGCGCTGCGCCGGAGGATGAACGGCGCATCGAGTTCCCTCTTCTCGGGGGGACGCCAGCCATTGACGATGCGCTCGATCAGCATCTCCGCCGCGACAACGCCCAGTTCGCGAGCCGGCAGGCGAAAAGTGGTCAGGATGGGTTCGGCGGCTGGCCACGAGAGGTCGTCGAACCCGATGACAGAGACGTCGCCCCCCACCTCGAGGCCCGCCTCCTCGATAGCCTCGCAAACGCCACGGGCGAGGACGTCGCGCGCGGCGACGATGGCGCTGGGACGATCGCGCCTGGCGAGCAACTCCCTCGCCGAGAAGTAAGCGCAGAGGGCATCGGTGCGATCGCATTCCGCGATGAGCGATTCGTCCACGGTCAGACCGGCCTCGCGCATCCCCTCCTCGAAGCCGGCCCGGGTGTGCGAGTAGAAGAGATAGTTCGGAGGCCGCGTCAGCAGCGCGATGCGGCGATGGCCGAACGCCACGAGCGTCCGAACGGCATGCCGCGCCGCCTTCCGGTGGTCCACCCAGGTCGCAGTGACCTCGATATCCACCTCGAGGTTCGCGACCACGACTGGAACTTTCATGGCCTCGAGTTTGAGTATCTCGTCATCGTAGCCAAAGGTCTGGTCGAAAATCAGCGCACCGTACCGGTCTGCCAGTGCGTCGGCCGACACGGCCTGCCGCTCGGGTCTGTCCGGCGACACGGGGTCGTTCCTCATACGGGAGGGGACCAGTTCGTACTTCTGCCCGCGCAGAGCCAGCGTCTCCTGGATGCCCTCGAGGATGTCCCACTTCTCCAGCGGCCAGGCCTGAGCCTCGCGCGTGTCGGCATAGACGACCCCGATGACGTTCTTACCGCAACGATCGAGTGGCGAGAGGACCCGGGAACCGCGCCCGAACGTGCGCTCTATCAGCCCTTCGTCCGCGAGGATCGCGAGAGCCTTTCGCAGCGTGCCCCGCGCCGACTCCAACTCGGTGCAGAGTTGCCTCTCCGGTGGAAGGTAACGTCCTGGTGGGAATGCACCCGTGGCGATGCGTCGCTTGAGTTCTCGGACGACGCGGCTGACCGCGGGGAAGTCTATCTCATTGTAGGTTCGCCGGCTCGCGGACATTGTCTTACCACTCAATGAACCAAAGGTATATTGCCTCTGGACACGCATAGTAGCGTATCTCTGGCCCGGTGTCAAGGCCTCCCGGGTCAGGGCACAGGAGGCGCCGGATTTTACGATTGACGCCCGTTGACAAGCGGTTTGCGGAGCGGTATAATTCTGATGAACCGCGGGTTCAAAGAAGGTCGAGCGGTTCACGCACCGGCTTCGAGAAAAGGAGGGCTGAGGCCATCGAGAATAGCGTCGTAGATGGTTGACCGAGTCGTGAGGGCGCACATGTGAACCGGGAAGATTTGGAGGACGTGCCATGTGGAAACGGGTAAGAGCGCTTGCCGACGCGATAGTCAGGGCCATTCTCGGGGCGTTCACGCTCATCGAACTCCTCGTGGTGATCGCCATTGTGGGGGTAATGGCAGGGCTACTCCTTCCCGCGCTGGCGGCGGCGCGAGAAAAGGCGAGGCGCACCTCGTGTCTCAACAACCTCAACCAGATGGCCACGGCGATGGAAAACTACTGTGGAGATTACAACCAGTACTTTCCGTCCTGGACCGGCTACGGGTCCTGGCCCATAGCGAAGTACGCGGGCGGATGGACGGTTTGTGCGACCTGTGCCGCGCAGGGCTATGGGAACGGCTACGAGGTCTGGGACTCGGGCCTCTACAAGGATCCGCGCAAAGGTCAAGTGGTCTATCCGCTGCCGCACCTTCGGCGAGTGGATGCATACGACTATCAGATGCATCCGCTCTGGGATTTCCGGACGGTCTTCTGCGGGAACATCAGCGGGCACATATACCTGGACACCCGCACAGACGGCTCCACCGCAACAGCAGGCAACCTCAACCTTGCCCCGCATGGGATGGGCTTCCTAGTGGTGGGAGGATACCTGCCGGATGCTACGTCCTTGTTCTGCCCAACGTCGGAGAACATGCCGGCAAGCGCCACGTACGCGTCCGGAGGCACTGTCGAGAGGTGGGTCGCAGCGGTGAAGCCTGGCGACCTGAGACGCGCCGGCGGAACTGACGCGAAATCCATCCTCTACGGCGATTGGTCCTGGCTTTCGGCGCAAGGGTGGTCGAGGTACCTTGGCCGTGTAGTGCAATCTCATTACTGCTATCGCCTCGTGCCGACGACCTTCAATTGTTCGATCGGAGGCGACCCGAACTTCTACGCGGATTACGGCGGACGGATGCTGTTCGTGCGACCTGAAATTAAGGCGCTGAATCGCCACATGACCGGCGTGCCGCCATTCAAGACTCAGAAGATGCTCGCAGGCCGCGCCGTCGTCACCGATTCCTTCGGCAAGGCAATGTCGCAGGAAACTCTGGATCCGGGAACGGGATGGTACGGCCACCGCGACGGCTATAACGTCCTGTACGGCGACTGGCACGCATCCTGGTATGGCGATCCCCAGCAGCGCATCATGTACTGGCCCAAGGGCTGGATGTGGTCCGACTGGCGCCTGAAGGCGCAGGGCATGGATGGCAACCTGATCAGCGAGTTCGAGGTATGGGCGCCCGGGGAGATGGAGGCGGGCCTTCCCGCTCACTGGCGCGCCAATGAGTATCGCGGCTCCACGCTCGTCTGGCATCTGTTCGACGTCGCAGGCGGTGTGGATGTGGGCGTGGACGAGAAGTACTCGTACTACGTCCCGTGGCCGTGAGTGGGTCCGGAAGGTTACAGCGCCCCGCGAGCCGTCGAGGGCGCGAGTGAGGCTGGGTGGGACACCCGCCGAGGAGCCTGAAGCGGGTGTTCCGCACCTCGCGATGTCCCGCCTCCTGGGGCAGTGCGCTATCGAGGAGATATGGACGTGAAGCGGTATGTTCAGGTCTCGCTCCTCCTGGTTTCGCTGGTTGCGCTAGTGGGGGCGGGGCTGTTTCTGCGCAGGAAGTTCCGGCCACCGCCGCCCAGATGGGCTCTGGATTTTATGGAGAAAAAGATCGATTCGGAGACCCTCGAGATAGTGCAGAAGTCAACTCGAGAGTGGCAGCGGCTGGGACGCAGGAACTCGAGATGGAAGAATCCCGGAACGGGTGCCTACACGTTCGCTTCGATCATGACGTGTCCGCATTGCGGCCAGCAGATACCCCAGCCCGATTATCCGGCGCCGGGGTCCGTGACGCTGAAGCGCGGAGAAGAAATTACTGATGTGTACGAGCGGATAGAGGCAGAGTACAGGTGTCCGCGGTGCGCAAAGTGCCCCTTCACCAGAGCCGCCCCCTAGTCGGTCCAGATGGCGGAACGCGATCCAGCTTGCCCTGAACCGCGCTGCTGCGTCATAATACGCTTCGTTCAATACTTGCTTCTGGCAAGGAGAGAGTCCTGATGCCCGCAGGAGATGCGCAACCCGAGAGACTTGCGCTGCACGGTGGAAAACCGGTGAAAGAGACCCCGTACGCCCATGCTCCAAAGCACGGGCTCGACGAGTGGGAGGCGATACGGCCGATCTTCGAGCGGGGCAGCATAGAGATGGCGCGTGGCCCGGAGGTGATGCGCCTGCGCGAGGAGTTCTGCAAACTCTTCGGAAGGAAGTACGCCGTCACGGCATCGTCCGGCACCGCTGCACTCCATATCGCGATGGCCGCCCTCGACATCGGCCGCGGGGACGAGGTGATAACGAGCCCCATCACCGACATGGGCACAGCAATCGCGATCATGCAGCAGAACGCGGTGCCGATCTTTGCCGACGTGGACCCGCTCACCCTGATGATAACGCCCGAGAGCATCTCCGCGAAGATCACCCCCCGCACGCGCGCGATAATCGTCGTCCACTGGGACGGCATGGCTGCCGACATGACCGGCATCATGCGCGTGGCGCGAAAGCACAGGCTCGCGGTGGTCGAGGACATGGCACAGAGTTATCTCACGAAACACGCGGGCCGGTACGCGGGAACGTTCGGCGACGTCGCCTGCTGGAGCCTCAACGAATCGAAGCATATCGGGGCGGGGGACGGAGGCATTCTCCTGACCGACAAGCGCAAACTCGCCGAGCGAGCGGAACTGTTCGCCGACAAGTGCTACGACCGGGCGAGGGGTGTGATGGATCCGTTCTTCGCCGCATACAATTATCGCCTGAACACGCTCGTCGCTGGCGTTGCGCTGGCTCAGATGAAAAAACTGCGCCGCATCATCGCCAGGCGTCACGCGTACGGCACGCGCCTTGACCGCGCCCTCAGCCGGATCGCAGGCGTCGTCCCCCGTCCCGTTGCCAAGGGCGATTACGCTACTTACTGGTATTACACCTATCACATCCAGCCGGAAGTCCTGGGTTGCACGGTCGAGGAGTTCGTGCGCGCCCTGAAGGCGGAAGGGGTCCGCGGCGAGGCTTTCAAGCGCAGTTTGATGGATTGGACGCTCTTCAGGGAGCACAGGCTGAATCGGCATGCCTGTATGGACAGTTGTCCGTTCTACAAGGGTCCGCGTCCGGATTACGACACCCGGCATTACCCCGGTCTGGTCCGTGCAAATCAGACGACGATCCGCATGTTTTTCCGCGAGTTCTACACGCCGCAGGACATCGCCGAAACCATCGCGGGCATCAGAAAGGTCGCCGCATGGTTCCGGTGGCAGAAGGAACGAGGACGAGCCCGCTGACGGGTCGGACGAACCTGCGGAAGCGGTCTGCCCACGCCATCTGCGATCATCGTCGCATTCCATTGTCAGAAACGGTCCGGCGAGTTATTGTTTCTGCGGCGCCGCATCGGTAACGCTGGCTTTGCGATTCACCGGACCACTGGCGATGGGCGGAGCACGGTCGGTTCTCGAAAACCTCACGCTGTCGCTTCTCAGCCTGTTGCCTGGCTTTCCGGCCCTCCTGCGACGGCTCGGCACGGGAGGAACGGTTTCCGCCAGATACTGCTACGCAGTCTGGTTGCGCCACCTGGTCATGGCGGCCAGGCATGGCCTTCCCACGGATCCCGAGTGCGTGGCGGAACTGGGGCCGGGCGATTCTCTCGGGATCGGCCTGGCAGCGCTCATCAGCGGTGCAGAGCACTACCTGGGGTTCGACGTGGTCACATACGCCGCGACCGAACGCAATCTTCGCATCCTCGACGAACTGGTGTCGCTCTTCGACCGGCGGGCCGCCATACCGGATCGCGACGAGTTTCCCGAGGTCAAGCCGTATCTGGAATCGTACGAATTTCCCTCCCGGATCCTCGACGCACAGAGGCTGCGCAGAGCGCTGAACCCTGATCGGCTGAAAAGGATAGAGCGTGCTGTCGCTGGACTCGGCTCCGGAAACGGCGATCCTGCGCTCCGGTACGTGGTGCCGTGGCACGACCCTGCGCTTATCGAGCCGGAGAGCGTTGACCTCATCGTGTCGCAGGCAGTCCTCGAGCACGTGGACGACCTCGCCGGATGTTACCGTGCCATGCACCGCTGGCTGCGCCGTGGGGGTGGGATGTCGCACCAGATAGATCTGAGGTGCCACGGGACCGCAATTGGTTGGGATGGGCACAGGGCCTATTCGGATCTGGCATGGCGGATCATGCGCGGGCGCAAGCCGTACCTCATCAACCGCGAACCGCACTCGACGCACATTCGACTGATGCAGGATGCGGGGTTCGAAGTCGTCTGCGATCTCGTGGTTCGCGCCGAGCCGACTGTGGCGCGCGAACGACTCGCGCCGAGGTATCGCGGCCTCTCCGAAGATGACAGGACAATAAGCGGGGCGTTCGTTCAGGCGATAAGGAGGTGATTCCGGTGCCCTGCAAGGTCGAACGCCATGGCGTGGCGCGGCGCAGGGCGCTCGTGTGGGGTGCGATACTGCTCGTCGCGTTTCTCGCTCCAGCGGGACCAAAACTTCTCGAGGGGGACGAACTCGTTCCGCTCGACACCGCCGCATACATGAGGGCCGCGCGCGAGGTTCAACGACGCGGCGGCCCCGTCGCGATGTTGGTGGGCTGCATCACCGGCACGTATCGGGAAGCAAATCGGATGCCTCTCTACATCGGGCTCCTGTCGTTGCTCCCGGGTGGCACTCTTCGATCGCTACTATATGCCAAGGTCCTCACGCTGGGCATTGCCAGCATCGGGCTTCTGGTGGCGTATGCGTGTGCATGGCGCACCTGGGGGCCGATCGCGGCTGTGGCGGCGGGGGCGGCGATCGCCGTCAACAGCCACTACCTCCTTTATGGCACGGTCGTAGCGTCGGAGACATTGCTTTCGCTGTGGTTGACGGTCACGTGGGTCCTGCTCGTGCGGTATCAACGGGGGCGCGGTGACTTCGCGCCGGTGGGCGCCAGCGTCGCACTGGCGTATCTCTCGAAGGGCAGCGGGATATTCGTGGCGCCGCTCTCGCTCGTCGTCGCGGGCGTCAAGGAGCGATGGCGCGCATTCGCCTCGCGTGGGGTCTGGGTTGCCGTGGGGATATTCGTTCTCGCGACGTGTCCTCTCCTTGCCAGGAACGTGCGGTTGTACGGTGCCCCGTTCTATAACGAGAACACGCATGTGATGTGGCAGGATGCGTGGGAGGAGAAATACTCTCCCGACCCGGAACTCAATCGTCCTACCCTCGCGACGTATTGCGCCCGGCATACCGCGGGCGATGCGCTCGCGCGGCTCGGGCGGGGTATCTGGCAACAGGGGGTCTATTCGGTCGTCGTCATGGGACAGACCACTCTGTTTCACGAGATACTCGGGTGGAAGGTCTGGCCGCTCGGGCTCCTGGCACTCGGTCTCGGGCTTGTGCCGCTGGTGCGGAGACCTGACCGGTCGGCCGCGCTGATCGGCTGGGGCATGTTCGCGGGATTCAATCTGTTCTTCGCGTGGTATCCCGTGAAGGACGCCCGCTTCGTGGCGCCGCTGGTGCCGGTCATGATGATCCTTTCGGGTCGAGGTGCGCATCTCGCGTTTCGTGCCGCCAGTCGGGCGTGGCTGCCGCTGCGCGGGGTCCGGCCATGGCGCGGTGTCGCGGCCGTAACGGCCCTGATGCTCGTTGCGAACTCGGCGCTCGCACCCCGGCTGGCGCCTGTGCGTGAGGCGCTCACCCCGCCACCCGGCTATTTCGATCTCCTGTGCTGGCTCAGTGGCCACACGACACGAAAGACGGTCGTCATGATGGGCCCCTCGCACGAGTACGATTATTTCTGGACTGACGCCGTCGGTGGACATCAGGTCCCTGTTCCGTGGGTACACTCGATGGACGACCTTCAGCGCGCGATCCGTGAGCAGGAGGTGGATTACCTGGTCGTGGATTACAGCACGCTGCGGCAGAGGGCAGGAGCGTTCCAGGGATGGATGACCGCCGTTGGCGAGGCCGTGCGCGTGAAGGAGGTTCCCGCGGGCTGGAGGCCGGTCTTTTTCGCCGGCGACGGGCCAGGGGCCATAGTTTTCGATGTCGCGCGATGCGCCCATCAGTGAGGGGCGATCAGTCAGGCGTCGCCCGGGTTGCGCCTCGCTACTCCTCCTCGACGGTGCGCGCGATGATGCCACCGCCGAGGACGGTCTCGCCCTGGTAGAAGACTGCTGCCTGACCGGGCGTGATGGCGCTCTGCGGTTCGAGGAACTCGACTTTCGCCGATGCGCCGTCATCGAGCGGTTCCACCCACGCCTCCGCGCCACGGTGGGTGGAGCGTATCCGTACCACGGCGGCAAGGCGGCCGTCGGACGGACGGGCAGCAATCCAGTTGACGTCCCGCACGACGCACGCCCGTCTGAGCGTGTCGGCGTACTCGCCCACGACGACCCTGGCCTCGTGAGGATCGAGCCTCACGACATACCGCGGTTTGCCGAACGCTATGCCGAGTCCCTTGCGTTGGCCGATGGTAAAGCGATGTATGCCCTTGTGCTGTCCGACGATACGGCCGGATGTGTCGGTGACGGGTCCGGGGCGAATCATGTCAGGGGCATGCCGCTCGAGAAATGCGGCATAATCGTTTTCGGGAATGAAACATATCTCCTGACTGTCGCGCTTGTCGTGGACGGGAAGGCGCATCCTTCGCGCGAGTGCGCGGACGGCGGACTTCTGCCAGCGACCGAGGGGGAAGCGCGCTCGCGAGAGGTGCACCTGTCCGAGGGCGTAGAGAAAGTAGGATTGGTCGCGTTCCGGTGCGGCGGCTGCCAGGAGGAGGTAACGGCCGGTGTCGTCCGGGCCGGCGACTCGAGCGTAATGCCCCGTCGCGATGGCTTCCGCACCCAGGTCCGCCGCGAGGCGCAAGAGCGTGTCGAACTTCACCCTGGGGTTGCAGATCACGCAAGGGTTGGGGGTCTCGCCCCGCAGGTAACCCTGTATGAACGGTGCGACGACCTCTCTGTGGAACTGCTGCTGGAGCGGCACAAGGACATGTTCTATCCCGAGACATCGGCACACCTCGCGAGCGTCCGATGCGGGGGTGCGCCTCGCCGCTTCCCCGCCACTCGAGGCGTCGGGCGAGGTCTGGAGGAGAAACGTAGCCCCGATGACCTCCCAGCCCTCAGCGAGGAGGAGATGGGCAGCCACGGCGGAATCCACGCCGCCACTCACGGCGACCACGATGCGGCGCATCGGGATGAATCCCTGCAATTATTCACTGGTGAAGCAGCGCGTCGTGCGGCACTGGTACGGTTCACTGCGGTGTTCGAGAGTGTCGAGTCGGGCATCAGATGTGGAACATTGGACGTTCAGCAGAGAGCAGGACATCCCCTCGCGATCTCGCATCGTCCACGAGGTCGCGCAGCGTACGGGTCTGCAGGTATGCGCGTATCTCGCGAGCGAGGCCCGCCCAGACCCTGTGGGTCGCGCAACTCCTGAGGCGTGGGCATGGCTTCCTGGGGGTGCGCCGGCCCACCACGCCGTCAACGCAGTGGACCGGCGCCACTTCGGGCTCGACGGCCGAGACTATATCCCAGAGCGAGATATGGTCCGGGGGCCGCGCGAGCGAGAACCCGCCCCGGGGCCCGCGGGCGCTCCTCACCAGACCGGCCTTCCTCAATTTCCGGAGCAACTGCTCGAGGTAGTCAACGGAGATCTCCTGCCTCTCGGCCATTTCCTTGAGGCTCACGGGTCGGCCGCTTGCGTGCAGCGCAACATCGAGCATGGCGCGCAGCCCGTAACGGCCGCGTGTGGACATCCTCATTCCCGCGTCCTTCCTGCTGTCACCGGTCGGGTCAGAAGTGCAATTCGACGGCCTTGTAACTGCACACGGGCAGGCAGAGTTCGCAGGCGATGCACTTCTCCTCGTCGAAGCGGACCCGCATCGAGGGTCGCTCCACCGTCAGCGCGCCCGTGGGGCAGGCCGAGACGCACGCCGTGCAGTGCGTGCAAAGGTCCTCCCGCCAGGTGACGTCCTTCGAGAGGGGCTGCCAGCCGACTCCGACGCGGTCGAGATACTCCAGACCGGCCTGTATCCGCGGCTCGGTGCCCGTGATCTCAAGTACCAGGTGACCTGCCTCGTCCGGGCTGACGCTGGCGCGAAGGATGTTGACCACCAGGTCGTGGTCCTTGACCAGCCTGTATATTATCGGCTCGCCCACGAGGCTTCTCGGAAAGGTAAGGACGAATTTTCTGCTCGGCATCGGATCTATCTCCTACCCGCCAGGGGTGGTTTCTCCGGGCACATGTTACGTCACCGGCCTCATCGGGAACGGGTTGAACGTCTGGCCACTTTCCGGGCCTGGTATAGGAGCGACAGGCTCGGTGAGGAAGAACTGCCCCTTCCTTATCCACTCCTTGAGGATTGTGGCGATCTCCTTGGCCTTCGCGTAACTGCTCAGCCCGGCGGTGGGGACCTCCTTCCCCTTGATGTTGATTTTGCCGCTCTTCAGTTCCCGATAGGTGACCCAGCCGAGGTTTCCCGGGATGCACTGTGGATAGTCCGTCGAGTAGTCAACCACGGGTGCGAGGAGGTCCGCGTCGGAGACCGCGCAATGCTTTACGATGTCCACGTCGAGGATCGGGATCGGTATGCCGACGCCGACGGCGAGGCTCACCCCGTATCCGACGAGCGATGCACCGCGGAGCCAGGCACGATCCATCTGCTTCAGGTCGCCGCAGACGGCTAGCGTCCCGGCAGGGACTAGAGGCACGCCGTTCTCCGCCCTCTTGACCGCCGGAGCGTGCTGCGTGCCCTGCCACCACACGTAACCAATGCCGCCGCCCAGGAATATGCGGGTTCCGATGCCGATCGTCTTGTAGAACGGGTCGTTCAGGAGCGGGCTCAGTTGGCCAGCGGAACAGTAGTTGGCGTTGCCCAGGTTCGGCTGGAGGACGCCCATATAGGTGTAGAGGACCCGCTTGCTATCGCGGTTGACGGCGACGTTGTAGTTCTGGTACGCGTTGCGCGGGTTGGTCAGGACGGCCTGGTTCAACGTCTTCAGGTTTATCCAGGAGTGCACCTCCTTCAGGGGGTAACAATCCGTGCCGTAGGCTGTCGCATGGAGTTCGATGTCCTTGCCGGCCACCAGGTCCTCGATGACGTGACCGCCACCGTACCGGAACCGGCCGGGGAAGATGCGATTTTCCGGGTCGTCCACCGGCAGTTCTGTGGCGCCGATGTATATGTCCACCGCCGCGAGGCCGGCGTAGGCGGTCACCCCGTTGAGCGTGACACGCGTGAACTTGCTCCGGGGCTTGGTATGTCCAGTGTTCAGGAACGCCCCCGATGAGCACATCGGGCCGAACGTGCCTGTCGTCACCACGTCAACCTCGCGCGCGGCCCTCTCCGGTCCCCTCTCCGCGACGATGTCTATTATCTCCTCTGCGTCCACTACGACCACCTGTCCCTTGCGTATCTTTTCGTTTATCTCTCTTATGGTCTTTGGCATTTGGGCATCTCCCGATATCTACCGCATTGGAGCGCTGAGACTACGCCGACGCACGTGACGAATTTCCCCCGCTGCCGGGGGAGGGGCATGGCCCATAGTGAGCTCCCCCTCCGCCAGAGGTGCGTCGCAAGCCGTTTCGCACGATGGTATGCCAGGAGACGCTGCATCTGGTCTAGTGCTCGATCCTGAATAGGTCCGTGCTCAGGTAGCGTTCGCCGGTGTCGGCGATGATCGTGACGACGTCCTTGCCGGGCCCGAGTTCGCGTGCGACCTGGAGGGCAGCGAAGACGTTCGCCCCCGAGGATATGCCGGCGAGGATTCCTTCCTCCCGGGCCAGCCGACGGGCAGTCTCCGCAGCGTCGCGGTTCGTCACGGTGATGATGCGGTCTATCACCGATCGGTCGAGCACCTCGGGCACGAAGCCCGCACCGATTCCCTGGATGCGGTGCAGACCGGGTTTGCCTCCGCTCAGCACCGGTGAATCCGCCGGCTCCACTGCCACGATGAGCACGTCTTGACGGCGCTGCTTCAGTACCCTGCCCACGCCGGTGATTGTTCCGCCAGTGCCTACGCCCGCCACGAACGCGTCCACCTTCCCGTCCATCTGTTCCACGATCTCGCGCGCCGTCGTCCGAACGTGCACTTCGGGGTTCGCGGGATTCCTGAACTGTTGCGGCATGAAGGCGTTCCTGTCGTTCCGGCATATTTCTTCCGCCTTCGACACGGCCCCCCGCATGCCGTCGCAGCCCGGGGTCAGGACGACTTCAGCGCCGAGAGCCTCGAGGAGCATCCGACGCTCGATGGACATCGTATCGGGCATGGTCAGTTTCAAATGGTAGCCCTTGACCGCAGCGACCATCGCCAGCCCGATGCCGGTATTGCCGCTCGTCGGCTCCACTATCGTCATCCCGGGTCGCAGCGTTCCATGGGCCTCTGCTGCCTCGATCATCGCAAGGCATATGCGGTCCTTCACGCTTGCCAGCGGGTTGAAGAACTCCAGTTTTCCCCACACCGTTGCGCAGTCGGACCCGGGGAGCCGGTTCAAGCGGACGACGGGTGTGTCCCCCACGAGTTCCAGTATGTTCGTCGCGCGTTTGGCCATTTCGCATCCTTCCTCAGGGCAGGGCGCCTGAAAGCGCCGTTAATAAAAATTCTATCAAACCCGATTTGATAGGTCAACTTACTTTCCTAGGTCTATCTCCTGAAAAGGGTTGAGTAAATCGCGTCGTGTGCATGACCGCGTCTGGCGCAGGAGGATACCTCAGCGATCGGCCGGACACCCAAGGCGCAACTACCAATTCACTGCCAGATGTGGCACAATGCCCGGCGCCACACGGAGGCGCAGGAGTTCATCGGCAGGCATGGTGACGCAGTTCGAACTGGTTCTTCCGCGCAGGATAATCTTCGGAACGGGCGAGTTTTCCAGGCTTGGCGAATTGACCGCAGCACTGGGAAGGTCCGCGCTTCTGTGCTCGGGCCGTAGCGCGGTGAGAAAGGCGGGCTGGCTCGAACGAGCGCAGTGTCTCTTTGGCGAGCGCGGTGTACGCGCTGAAATCTTCGAGGGGATAAACCACGACCCGGACCTTGCGATTTGCGAAGCGGGTATTGCGCACGCCCGACGTGTGGGGTGCGACGTGGTCGTCGCCATCGGCGGCGGCAGCGTCCTGGATGTCGGCAAGACAATCTCTGCAATAGCCCCGCAGCCGAGGGACCTGAGACACTATTTTCACGGTGGCTTGCCACTCGACAGGGCCCCACTGCCGTTCGTGGCGGTGCCCACGACGGCCGGTACGGGTGCAGAATGCACGAACAATGCCGTCCTCTCGGATCCGGAGAGGCGGATCAAGAAGAGCCTGCGCGACGCGCGCATGGTGCCCTCCGTGGCGCTCGTGGACCCCGCGTTGACCCTCACCGCTCCGCCGGGGGTGACGGCGCAGTCCGGGATGGACGCTCTCTGCCAGGCGGTGGAATGTTTTGTGACGAAGGCCGCGAATCCTGTGACCGATTCGCTCGCCCTGCGCGCGATAGAACTGATCGCCTCGAACTTGCCGCTCGCCGTCTCCAGGGGCGACAGCCTCGCGCATCGCGAGCCGGTTACCCTCGGCAGCCTGATGACCGGCATGGCCTTCGGAAACTCGGGACTGGGTGCCGTCCACGGCCTCGCCCATCCGCTCGGCATTCGATTTGGGATACCGCACGGGCTGGTCTGTGCGGTACTCCTGCCCCATGTGTGCGAGTTCAACCTGCCTGTGCGGAGGGAAAAGTTTGCCGTAATGGCCCCGCTTCTGGGCGCCAGCGGTCCGGATGAGGTGCCGCGCGCCCTCGCGGATATGAACCGCCGGCTCGGCATTCCGGAGCGCCTGACGGGGTTCGGGGTGACCGAGGCCGATCTGCCCGCCATCATCGCCGACTCCCGCAGCGGCAGCATGGCAAGGAACCCCAGACCCCCGTCCGATGAGGACCTTGCAGATATCCTGAAAAAGGTAATATGACCCCGGGGCTCATCTGCCTCGACCGATGAGAAAGGGCGCGTCATGCAAAGGATCAACGAGAGCGATTGCCCCTACCGTGGGGGCGATTGGGGCGTGAAGTACCTCATGCGCGGCCCCAGAATTGACTGGGGAATCATACTCCTGAAGCCCGGACAGGCGATGGGCGAACACGGCCACAGGGTCGTCGAGGAGACCTTCTACTTCATCGCTGGCGCGCCTACGCTCATCGTTGACGGCCGGGAGATCCAGACCTCTGAGGGCGATGTGTTTCGCCTCGAACCGCCGGAACGCCACGACATCCGCAACGACACCGACCAGACGGTGAAGGTCATCTTCATGAAGTCACCGTATCTGCCGGAGGACAAGACCTGACCTTCGAGTCCCCTGTTGCGCCTGGTGCGAGGGCTCTGATAAAATCCCTGCCATCCAGCCGGGCGCCCCGTCAGGGTGACCCGGGGCCTGTGACCGCGCAGATTCCGGAACCTGAGGCACGGAAAGGAGAAATGATGAAGAAGAGCATCAGTTACTGGGCCTTTCCGGGTGGACTCGAGGGGAAAAAGCACATCGCAGAGTGCTTTGCGGAAGCGGCTCGAGCCGGCTTTCAGGCCGTAGAACTCTGCTGTGCGGAAAAGGGGGTGCTCAACCTCGCTGCCACGGAAAAGCAGTGTGCGCGCATCCGTGATGAGGCGGAGAGGGCCGGCGTCGAGATAGCGTCCCTCGCGAGCGGCATCTACTGGGAATACAACATCGGTTCGAACAAGGTGGCCGACAGGAATCGCGCGGAGCAGGCGACGAAGAAGATGCTCCAGATCGCCGCCTGGCTGGGCACAGACGCACTCCTCTTCATCCCCGGCGCTGTGGACGTATTCTTCAACCCCCTGGCGGAAATCGTTCCTTACGACGTCCTCTTCGCCAGGATCGGAACGGGCATCAGGCGCCTTCTCAGGACCGCCGAGCAGTGCAGGGTCGCCCTGTGCGTCGAGAACGTCTGGAACAAGTTCCTCCTCAGCCCTCTCGAGATGCGCGACTTCATAGACAGTTTCGAGAGCCCCTATTTCGCTGCCTATTTCGATGTCGGCAACGTCCTCCCCTTCGGCTACCCCGAACACTGGATCAGGATACTCGGCAAGCGCATACGCAGGATCCACCTCAAGGACTTCAAGACGGCCGTCGGCACAGCCGATGGCTTCTGCGACCTCCTCGAGGGAAACGTCAACTGGCCGGAGGTGGTCAAGGCCCTTCACGCCATCGGCTACGACGGATACTGTACCGCCGAGATGATTCCCACCTACACGCACCACCCCCTCGTCAGGATCCACAACACGTCCATCGCGATGGACGCCATCTTCGGCATGGAGGACAGGCGAAAATGATCAGGATCGGGCTCTGTGGCAGCGGCTTCATGGGCACGATGCACGCTGCGTGCTATGCCGTCATCCCGGGCGTCAGGGTGGTGGCCGTCGCATCGAAGGACAAACCCGGCGCGGAGAAGATAGCCGTGACCCACGGCGCACGGATCTATCCCGACGCGCTGCGGATGATCGAGGAGGCCGATCTCGACGCGGTGGACGTCTGCCTTCCCACGCCGCTCCACTGCGAAGTGGTCGTCAGGGCGGCGCGGAAGGGACTTGACATCTTCTGCGAGAAGCCCCTTGCCCGCACGCTGGCCCAGGCGGACAGGATGGTCGCCGAGGTCCGCGCGGCCCGCGTCAAATGCATGGTCGGGCACTGCCTGCGTTTCTGGCCTGAATACGTCGCGCTCAAGGAGACCCTCGATCAGGGCAAACTCGGCAAACTCCTGACTCTCTCGCTGCGACGGGTGAGCGCGCGTCCGACCTTCGGGTGGAAGAACTGGTTCAACAGGGACGAGATGAGCGGTGGGGCACTCCTGGATTTCCACATTCATGACGTTGACACGGTGCGATTCCTCCTGGGGGAGCCGGAGGGCGTGGATTCCATCGCCCTCTACCGTGGTGGTCACTGGGACTGGATCTGCACGAACTACAGGTACCCGGGACGCGTCGTGACCAGCGAGGGAGGGTGGAGCGCTGCCGACCCGTTCGAGATGACGTTCCGCGCGGTCTTCGAGCGCGGAACGCTCCTTTACTCCTCGCGCCTCGAACCCCTCACGCTCTACGCGCCGGGCCGGAAGCCGCAGCGCGTGAAACTGCCCAGACCGAAGGTGGGAAAGGTGACCGGAGCGGGCAACATCAGCGACCTCGGAGGCTACTACAACGAACTCAAATACTTCACGGACTGCCTGAAGAGTGGTCGGGCGCCCGAGCAGGCCACCATAGAGGACGCTCGTGCCACGCTGGCGCTTCTCTTCAGGGAGTGGGCCTCCGCCAGGCGAAAACTCGGCAAAGGTTGAGCGGAGCGCCTATGTGCCATCGCCCCGCTGCACGATGCTCTCGCATCCCCTTGAAGTGCTCGAGCGGGTGCGTTACCATGAGTTGTGGCAAGGTGGCCATTGCCGCGGCCCGACCGGCCCATCCGTACCCGGACGGCGTTCCGGCTATCGCTGGTGCGTTCGGTCATATCCCGTCCCCGGTACCTCTCCCTTGGAGGCGTGAATGTCGCATCTGACCGCATCCGACCGTCGCCACAGGCGTGTCGTCATAACCGGCATGGGCGTGATAAGCCCGGCAGGATGCACCCTCGAGGATTACTGGCGCGGCCTGACGTGCGGTCGCTCGGCCATACGTAACGTGACCCGTTTCGACACCAGCAGTCTCGACGTCCACACCGCTGGAGAGGTTGACTTCGGCCCGTTCGAGGCCCAGGTTCCGAGAACTTGTCTCCACCATCCCGATTTCTCGATAAAGATGGGGCTCGTGGCCGCGAGGCAGGCTCTGGAGGACGCCGGCCTGCTCGATGCCGCTCGCAACGGCGTGCGGATCGGAGCGCTCATCGGGACGGGACTCGGCCCGTGCGACACGGTCGCCGCCAGTTACAAGGCGTACGACACCCACGGGCAGCGCGCTGTGCGGCCGACGACCATACCGCGGTGCATGTTCAATGGCATCGCCAGCGAGGCCTCCATCGCATTTCAACTCACAGGGTCTCACTCCGTCACCGCCGCCGCCTGTGCGAGCGCCTCCATGGCGATGTGCGAGGCCTACGAGGCGGTCCTCTGCGGCCGGGAGGACGCGGTGCTCACCGGCGGTTGCGATTCCCCTCTGACGCTTTCGATCTACATCGCCTGGGCGAACTTGAGGGTCCTCTCCGACGAGCCGGACCCGGCCAGGGCGATGCGCCCCTTCGACCGCGGCCGCAAGGGCTTCGTCCTCTCCGAGGGAGCGGGCATGCTCATCTTCGAGGAACTCGAGCATGCCAGAAGACGGGGCGCGCGCATATACGCGGAGGTCATCGGCCACGGCACGTCCAGCGACGCGACGCACATAACCAAACCCAACGCACAGGGGCAGGCGGAGGCGATCCGGCGCGCCATGCGTTCGGCCGGCATCGTGCCGGAGGACGTTGACTACATAAACGCGCATGGCACCGCGACCCTGCTCAACGATCCCACGGAAACCGAGGCCATCAAGATGGCCCTCGGCCACCGAGCGTTCCATGTGCCGATCAGTTCCACCAAATCGGTCATCGGCCACGCCATGGGCGCGAGCGGAGCCCTCGAACTCATCGCGACTATCCTCGCGATGCAGAACCAGGTCGTCCCGCCCACGGTCAACCTCGACGATCCCGACCCGGCATGCGACCTCGACTACGTTCCCAATGAGCCGAGGCCGGCGCCCATCAGGATCGCGCTGAAGAACTCCTTTGCCTTCGGGGGCTCGAATTGCGTGCTCGTGGTCAGCAGTTACAAGGGTGATCCCCATGGATAGAGATGAGATTCGCTCCGGACTCGCCGAGATTCTGAAGGTCGTCAGCGAGGATAAACCGATTGACCTCGCGGGCGTCAGCGACGATACCATGCTCCGCGACGGCCTTGGCCTCGACTCGCTTCAGGTGACAGAGATGCTCTTCGAGATCGAGGAACGGTTCGGGGCGAAGATAGAGGACGAAGAGGCGATGCAGTTACGCACCGTGGGAGACCTTATCAGTCTGATCCAGCGAAAACAGCAGCAGGGATGAAGGTTCGTTTCCCGGTTATGTTCTCGAGGCAGTCTTGAGCAGATTTCCTGACCTGAAGACGTTGCGAATTCTCTATTACCCGGACCCGCGGCTGCGCGTCGAGGCCGCCCCGGTCGTCAAGGTGGATTCCCTGATCGGGGAAATGGCCGACAGGATGCGCGAACTGATGGCGGAGGCGCACGGACTCGGGCTCGCTGCGACTCAGGTGGGCTGGCCTTTCCGTCTTGTCATACTCAACACCGGTGGGGAGTCGGAGAAGGTGGAGGTCTTCGTAAATCCGGTCATCCTCTCTCGCAGGGGCAGGATACTCGAGGAGGAGGGCTGCCTCAGTGTCCCCGGACTCTACGCGAGAGTGCGCCGTGCCGAACGGGTCCATGTCCGCGCGATTCGCCTCGACGGGGAGGTGGTCGAGATGGACGCCGAGGGCCTTCTCGCACGCGCATGGCAGCACGAGGTGGACCACCTCGATGGGCGACTGTTCGTGGATCGCCTCGGTCCGGCAGCGCGAATCGCCCTCGGCCCCCGCCTGCGAGAGATGGAGGAACGCTTTCGATCTGGCTCCGACTATAGTGGGGATGGCGAGCCGGACGCATCGGAACCAGGGGCGATGTGATGGCGGCGGTCGGCTGCCGATCGCGGATCGGCTCCCAGGGGGGAATCATGGATCTGGTCTTCGCCGGAACGCCTGACTGCGCCGTGCCCGTCCTCGCCGCGCTTCTCGATAGCCATCATCGCGTGCGCCTCGTTATCACACAGCCCGACCGGGCCGCGGGCCGCGGTCGGCGAAACGTCGCCCCGCCGGTGAAAAGCCTTGCGCTGACGCGGGGAGTGCCGGTCCTCCAGCCGGAAGACATCGGATGCGATGAGGTCGCGGTGCGGTTGAAGGAAGCTGCGCCAGAGGCGATCGTGGTCGTCGCGTATGGTCAGAAACTTCCCGGGGACATCCTCCAGATTCCCACTCTCGGCTGTTTCAACATTCACTTTTCGCTTCTTCCGCGCCATCGGGGTGCGGCGCCGGTGCAACATGCCATCCTGTGCGGCGACAGCGAGACAGGTGTCACCATACAGCGTATGGAGGAGCAGATAGACACGGGCCGGATCATCGCCCAGCGAAAAGTGAAGATAGAGGAGGACGAGACAGCGGGCCGTCTGACGGAGCGCCTGGCTGCCCTGGCGGCAGAGATGATCGTGCCGACGCTCGATGCAGTGGCCGAGGGGCGTGCCGTCGAACGACCGCAGGACCCCGCCCTCGTCACCTTCGCCCCCAGGCTGCGCAAGTCGGACGGATGGGTTCCCTGGCACATGACAGCGGAGGAGGTGCATCGTTTCATCCGCGCGATGACCCCGTGGCCCGGTGCCTTCACGATTCACTCGCCTTTGACACGGGGGCCGAAACGGAGACTCGTCGTGCTCGCCTCGAGGGTCGGGCCCGAGCGCCGGCGAGTTGCGCGCGATGTCGAACCAGGCGCGGGAAGACCCGGCCGGGTCGTCATGGCCGACCCGGACCTCGTCGTGGCGACGGGTAGCGGCCTCCTGACCATCTTACGGGTCAAGCCCGAGGGCGGCAGGGAGATGGACGCCGCGGCGTTCCTGAGGGGCCACCCGGTACACGTGGGGGATTGGTTCGTTGGTCCCACGTAGCCCCCACGTTCCAGGCTCGCGGTCGTCGCGCCGGAGCCCGCGACGCATCGCGATCGAGATCCTCCGCGAGGTATGGCGTTCCGAAGCACACCACTTCGCGCAAGAGATGATAGACCAGCGATTGCGCCTCCTCGGGAACCCGGCGGACCGGCGCCTCCTCCGCGACATCGTTTACGGTGTCATCCGGCGACGGGGAACGCTCGACGCCGTGATTGCCGCCTACGCGAGCCGGCCCACCGGTGAGATGGACGGGGTGGTCCTGGACATACTTCGGCTTGGGGTATATGAACTCCTGTTTCATCAGCGGGTTCCGGCGCACGCGGCGGTGAACGAGGCCGTTCGCCTTGCCAGGGCCGCAGGTCTGCCCTCTGCCACACCGTTCGTGAACGCCGTACTGCGCGCGGTCAGCGGGGGCCTGCGCATCGCTGACTCGCCCGACCCCGCACTTCCGGACTCCTCCCTCGTGCTGGGACCGGGGCGGATCGCCATCTTCGATCGGCCGATCCTTCCCCCCGCTGAGAACCGGGTCGAGCGACTCGCGGTGCTGCACTCCTATCCGCCGTGGCTCATCCGGCGCTGGCTCGACCGATACGGGGAGGATCGCACCCGGGAGATGTGCGAGATCTGCAACGAGCCGCCCGCGCTGTTTGCGAGGCCAAATTCGCTTCGTACCGACGTCGCCGGCCTTGTCGGCAAACTGGCGGAGGAGGGAATAGCAGCGGAGCCAGTTCCCGGCGGTCGGACGGTGCGCCTCCCATTGCGCACGAAGGTCAAGGCGCTCAGGAGTTTCGCAGAGGGGCTCTTCCAGGTGCAGGACGATTCGGCCGCACGGGTGGCGCCATTTCTTGCCCCACGACCCGGCGAGCGCGTCCTCGACCTCTGTGCTGCACCTGGGGGGAAGTGCTGCCATGCCGCTGAACTCATGCAGAACAGGGGCGAGATTGTCGCCGTGGACATCGAGGGGCATCGCCTCGAACGCGTCGTCGAGAACGCGCTCAGGCTCGGCATCAGCATCATCGCAACTGTCGAGGCTGATGGCGTTCAGTTCGCGCGGGAGCACAGGGGCGAGTTCGACCGGGTCCTGATCGACGCCCCATGCTCGAACACCGGCGTGTTGAGAAGGCGCGTCGAGGCGCGGTGGCGGCTTTCCGACGCCGTCATCGAGCGGCTTGCCGCGGCTCAGCGCGCGCTTCTCGAGGCCGGACTGCGCGCCCTCAAGCCGGGCGGGACGCTGGTATATTCAACGTGCAGCCTCGAGCCGGAGGAGAACGCCGAGGTCGTGAACGCTGTCCTCGAGGCGGTGCCGGGATTTCGACTGGATGCCGTGGAGGAAGTCCTGCCCTCGCGCGACGGCGGTGACGGTCTCGCGATGGCGCGCATCGTCAGGATCGGCGTGGAGGCGAGTCGGTGAACGCCCCGCGGGTTTTCGTGCAGAGTTACGGCTGCCAGATGAACAAACTGGACGCCGAGATCGCACTGGGCGTGCTGGAGGAGGCGGGGTACGCGCGCGTATCGGATCCGGCATTTGCCGACGTGGTGCTCATCTTCACATGCTCGGTCCGCGCGCACGCGGAGGAGCGCGTCTACAGCAACGCCGGAAAACTCAAGCACCTGAAACGCCGCCGACCTGACCTGGTCATCGGGATCATGGGATGCATGGCGCAGAGGGAGGGGAAGGCTATCCTTCGGCGCCTGCCGCACGTTGATTTCGTCTGCGGCACGTTCGACTTTCCTCGCGTGGCGACGCTGGTGGAGCAGGCCCGCCAGAGGCGGGGAATCGTCGCGTGCGGGACCGAGAGACTCCCCATGCCGCCCCGCCGCCTGCGGACCAGGCCGAGCCGTTTCCAGGCGTACGTCGCAGTCATGCGGGGGTGCGACAACTTCTGCTCTTACTGCATCGTGCCGTACGTTCGTGGGCGGGAGGTGAGCCGGCAGCCCGCGGAGGTCCTCGAGGAAGTCCGCCGCCTCGTGGATGACGGCGTGCGAGAGGTCACCCTGCTCGGCCAGAACATAGACAGTTACGGCAAGTCGTTCGGCCGCCCTCACGCGCTCGCCGATCTCCTTTATGAACTGGGGAAGGTGGCCGGCCTCGACAGGATCCGCTTCATCACTTCGCATCCGCGCGACATCTCAAGGCCCATCCTGGAGGCGATGCGCGATGTGCCAGCCGTCTGCGAACACCTGCACATGCCTGCGCAATCCGGGAGCGATCGCATCCTCGCCCTCATGAACCGGGGCTACACTGCTTCGCGTTATCGTGAGGTCGTCGCGCTCGCCCGGGAGGTGGTGCCGGGCATCGCCATCGCCAGCGACTTCATAGTCGGTTTCCCCGGCGAGTCGCAGGAGGACTTTGCGATGACGGCTGCGATGGTCCGGGAAGTGAGATTCCAGAACTGCTTTGTCTTCAAGTATTCGCCGCGACCGGGCACGCGCGCTGCGGAACTGCCTGACGATGTTCCGCCGGAGGAGAAACGCAGGAGGAACCTCGCGCTCCTTGCGATACAGGAGGAGGTGAGCCGCCGGAGTCATCTCGAGTTCATCGGCCGGGTGGTGGAGGTCCTCGTCGAGGGTCGGAGCAGACGCGATCCACGCCGCCTCTCGGGCAGGACGAGGTCCAACCACATCGTCGTGTTCGAGGGAGAAACTGGCTCGGAGGCCTGTCTCGTCCCCGTGCGGATCGTCAGCGCCACGCCCCTCACCCTCGTGGGCGAACGTGTGCTTCCGGGTGATGAGGCCCCTGGCGGAACGCCGCAGGTCGCCTCTCGCTGATGGCCACAGATGTCAGCGCGTGCTCTCCGCCTCGGCTACGATGACCGACTTGCCCTGGCCGGGGCCGGCGCTGCCATAGACGTAGTGTATGTTAACCTTGCGCTTCGCGAGCCGCCCAGCCATCTCTGCGAGCGCCCCGACCCTGTCTGGCAGTTCGACCAGACGGACCAGGGTCTCGCAGGCCGATAGGCCTTTCTCCGCCAGGGCCTTCCTCGCGGCGGCGGGGTTGTCCACGACGACCCGCACGAGGCATGCCTCGGTGGAATCCACGACGGATATCGCCCGGATGTTCACCTTCGCGGCTGCGAGCGCCTCGCACATGCCGGCGAGGGCGCCCGGCTGGTTCGGCAACGCCACCGTCAACTGTCTGGCGCGCTTCATGGCATCCTCCTCCCGTCGCTGCCCTTCCCCCCGATGCATATGATAACCCGCCGGCCCGCGGAATCCAAGGACCGCTACTCATTTCGCGTACGCCGTCTCCACCTTCCTGAACGCCTTCAGGATCATCCGGGCGTAAGGGATGCCTATTCGCTCGTGCCAGTAAATCTGGAAGGTGTATTTGTCCGTGGCGCGGATATTTGGCGTAGCATAACTCCGGTCCGGGTCGCCCTTGTAGAGCGGGCAGGTCCAGGGATAGCCCGTCCCGTGGAAGACCCTGCGGTTGATATACCAGTCGTGGTCGGTGAAGAGGTGCAGGTAGGACGGACTGCACGCCACGCCCTCTGCCTGGAGGGCCTTCACGAACGTTTCCTTGTCGACGCGAAGTTTGGCGAGGTCGAGTTGACCGAAAAGGAACCAGTATGTGGGTTCGGCATCGGGAGGGGCCTCGGCTATCCGGACGGCCCTGCATTCCTTCTTGCAGGCCTCGGTGAGCCATCGGGCGGACTTCTGCCTTGCGCGGATGATGCGCGGAAGTTTGCGCAACTGGACCCGCCCGATGCAGGCAGCGAGGTCGTTCAGGTTCATGTTGTGGGCGCAGACGACGTTGCCGCGCGTGCCCTGGAGATTGAAGGGCTTGCCGCGGTCGGAGTACCTCCGTGCGCGCCAGTAGAGTTCCTCGTCCCTCGTGAAGACCACGCCACCCTGGCCTCCCGTGGCGTGGTGTTTGCCGAACATCGTCGAGAACGCGCCGAACGCGCCGAAGGTCCCCACGAACTGGCCGCGATAGCGCGCACCGTGCGCCTGCGCGCAATCCTCGATCACCGGTATCCCCTTCGCGTTCGCTATCTCCATGATCGGACCGATCTCGGCGGGAATGCCGGCGATGTGGGTGACGATTATCGCGCTCGTCCGCTTCGTGATGAGTCTTTCCACTGACTCGGGGCTGATGTTGAAACTCCCTGGCGCCGCGTCAGCGCAGACCGGGATGTAGCCCGCGAGCGGGACGGGCATTACGCCGCCCGGATCGGTTATCGGCCCGCATATCACTTCGGTGAACGCGGGAACCTCTAGCGCTCGCAGCGCAACGTAGATGGCGCTGGAGCCGGAGTTCACCGCATCCGCGTAACCGCCCCCCAGAAACTGCGCGAATTCGCGACAGTACGCCTCCTCCTCCGGGCCGTTGTAGCCGAAGGCCTCGCCGGTTTCGATCGCCCTGTCGAAGAGCCTCATGACGGCGTCCTTCTCCTCTTTTCCGAAGAGGCCGCGCTTCGGCCACGGCTTCGGGCAGGCCTTCGGCCCCCCCTCGATAGCCAACTTTTCTCTCATCGCTGATCCCTTCACACGGTCCCTGAAAACCTTGATTGCGTACAACCGTGTCCATGCATCGTGCGGCGCTCACCGCATGGCGAGCGGAAAACTTCAGAATCATATCTTCTGCGGCCGAAAGAGACAAGGCTGATGCGTCGAGGAAATAAGTGTTCGCGTCGTGGCAGCCGTTGAAGGTTTCGTTCGAGCCGGGTTACACTGAACCGGTTGGCGCGGTTTCGTCGGAGTTCCGCGGGGCCGTGTTCGCTTGCGTCGCGAAGAGAGCGCGAGATGTCCATCTTCCTCCTGACGTTCCTCTCCATCTACGGTGGGATGCACGCTTACCTCTTCTGGAAGGTGAGCGCCGCGTTTCCTTCGGTCAGCCCGTGGCGGCTGCTGATGGTGGCGTTCCTTGTAGTTATGATGTTCCTTCCGTTCGCTTCGAGAAGGGCCGAGGCATCCGGGGCCCTCGCTGCCGCCCGCGTTCTCTACCTCGTGAGTTGGTGCTGGATGGTCGGCCTCTTCTGGTTCTGCGTTGTCGGCGTTGGCGTGGAGGGATGGAACGCGGTTGGCAGGTCTCTGCATGCGTTGCGGGCATCCGGATACCGCATGCCTCTGGTGGACGCGCGTTCGCAGGTGGTCGCGGCGTCAGTCTTGATTGCGATTGGTTTTGCGTGGGGGAGCGTGGAAGCGAGGCACGTCCGGTTGCGCTCCATCCGGATGCGCAGTTCGCGCCTGCCGCCGGGCTCGCCTCCTCTCCGCATCGTTCATATATCGGACCTGCATCTCAGTCTCCACCAGGGCGAGGAGCATGCAAGGAAGGTGGTCGGGTTGGTGAACTCGGCGCGGCCGGACATCGTGGTGTGCACGGGGGACCTGGCGGATTCGCCAGAGGCCGGGCTGGGGCGCGCGGCTGAACTTCTGAGGTCCGTGGATCCGCCACTCGGAAAGTTCGCCTGCACCGGCAATCATGAGTTCTATCACGGTATCGAGTCGGCCGAGGCATTTCACCGCGCGGCGGGATTTGTGTTGCTTCGGGGCAGGGCGACGACTCCAGGCGGGCGACTGATGGTGGCAGGGGTTGACGACCCCGCGGGTGCGAGGGTCGGCGCAGATTGCTCTCTGGACGAGGCGAAGGCGCTCGGCAGCGACCCCGGGAGGCCCTTCACTGTCCTCCTGAAGCACCGGCCCGTGGTGAGCCCCGATGCGCTCGGCAGGTTCGATCTCCAGTTGTCGGGCCATACGCACGGTGGCCAGGTCTTCCCGTTCGGCTGGATCGTGCGGTTCTTCTTCAGGAACGTTTACGGCTGGAGGGAACTGCGTGGCGGGGGCGCGCTCTATGTGACCAGCGGCGCCGGCTCATGGGGGCCGCCGGTGCGGGTGTTTGCGCCGCCAGAGGTGGTGCTGATCGTGGTGGAACCTTCGTCGCACTGAGCCTTGCCTCGCTCAGTGGCGGCGCTGACGCGGGGCATCAGGACAATTTTTCCTCGTGGTCGGTGTCCATACCCAACCTCTTCGCGAGTTCCGCAACCTGGCGGCGCAGCGTGCGGACCTGTTCGTAGAGGTACGGGAGTTTGTTTCGGAGGACGATGGCGCGCTTCTCGTCCTGCATCTTCTGCGCCGGCGCGCCGAGGAGTTGCGAGCCCGCCGGCCAGGATCGGCTGACCTTGGCGCACGCGCCTATCACGCAATTGTCGCCGATGACGATGCCGTTCGTCAGGCCGACATCCTCCAGTATGAGGACGTTTCTGCCCACCCTCGTGCTTCCACCGATCCTGCAGTAAGCAATGAGGAGCGAGTTATCGCCGATCTCGACGTTGTGGGCGAGGTGGCTGTGGTTGTCTATCTTCACGCCGTTGCCGACACGGGTGGCATCCATCGTTGCCCGGTCAATGGTGCAGTTGCAGCCTATCTCGACGTCGTTCCCGATGATCACCCGACCCACCTGCGGCACCTTCCTGTGCCGCCCGCCGACCTGGATATATCCGAAGCCGTCTCCTCCTATCGAGCAGTTGTTGTGGATGATGGTCCTGTCGCCAACGCTCACCTCTTCTCGGAGGGCAGTGTTCGAGTAGATAATGACGTCGTTGCCGATGGAACATCTTGCGCCTATGGTCACATTGGGGTAGATGACGGTGCGATCGCCGATGACGGTGTCGCGTCCGATGACGGCATGTGCACCGATGCCTACGTCCCTTCCGAGCCTGACTCCCGCCTCGATGACGGCTGTCGGGTGGATTCCCTTGGGGTGTGCGCGCTGGTCGCGCTCGAAAATCTCCAGGATGTTCACGAACGCCATGTAGGGGTTGGGGACCACGATCTGCGCAGCAGCGCAGCCCGGCACCTTCTCCGGTACGATGACGATAGAGGCGCGGGTCATGGGGACCTTCTTGAGGAACTCGCGTCTGGCGAAGGTGACCGCACCAGGTCCGGCGGTGTCGAGGCTGGCGACATGGTCTGCCGTGGCCTCGCCGCATCCCTCGAGTTGGCCTCCTACCAGATCGCGGATCTCCGAAGCCTTCAGTCTCATCGTGTTTCTCCGTCCATTCCGGACCCGACCCGGTTCGCGCCCACGGTCACGGGCTGGCGACGACGCGATTGCGAAGCGTTCCGATGCGTTCGATCCTCACTTCCACGATATCGCCCGGGAACATCGGCCCAATGCCGGCCGGTGTGCCGGTGGCGATGACGTCGCCCGGTCGCAGGGTCATCACGTGGCTCACGAAACTGACGAGGTCCGCGGTCTTGTGGACGAGTTCGCAGGTGTTCGCGTGCTGGCGGCGGACCCCGTTGAGGTAGAGTTCGATCTCGAGGTGGTCCGGGTCGCCGGGGTCGGTCTCGATCCAGGGCCCGATGGGGCAGAAGGTGTCGAAACTCTTCGCGCGCGTCCACTGTCCGTCCTTCCGCTGGAGATCGCGGGCCGTGACATCGTTGAGGCAGGTGTAACCCAGCGTCGCCTCGCGCGCCTCCGCCGGCGTCGCATGGTGGAGCGTTCTCCCCACGACCACCGCCAGTTCGGCTTCGTAATCAACCTGTCGCGACGCTGTCGGGTAGACTATATCGGCGTCGGGTCCAATCACGGCGGTGTCCGGTTTGATAAACAGACAAGGCTCGTCTGGCGGAGAGTCGCCGAACTCGGCGGCGTGTGCAGCGTAGTTTTTCCCCACGCATACGACCTTGCTCGGCGTCACCGGGCTGAGTAGCCGCGCGGCACGGAGCGGGATCCGGTGGTCCGTCGGCGTTGCACTGCTGTAGAACGTACCGTCGAGAACGGTTATCTCGTCTCCCTCGAGACGCCCGAGATATATCCTGCCGTCGAATTCGCATCGCACGAGTCTCACGCGACGTTTCACCTCCACAGCGTGACTTTGCTCGAAGTTGCGGCAAGGAGAAGGTATAGCCGAAACCGCCATGAAATGGAAGCAAGACAGCGAGGAAGGGCGTCGCGTTCAAGGGCACGCCATGCTGCCTGCCCGACGGCGCTGCCAGAGGCGTTTTCAGCCGCCCTCCTGTGCGAGCCTCTCGCGCAGGCGCTGTATCTCGCGCTCTATCTGTGGGTAGCGCCGGTGTGTCGGGGGGAGCATGGCACGCGCATCGAGGAGATATTGCAGCGCGCGGCGGGGGTCTCGCTCGTTGATCGCCATGTTGAGGTACATTTCGGCCTGCTTTTCGAGTTGGGCGATTCCCTGCTGCGCGCTGGCGTTGTTCGGGTCAAGGATGAGCGCCTGCTGGAACTTGTGCTGGGCTGACTCGAACTCCCGCGCGCGCAGCGCCTCCTGTGCCTCGTCCGCCAGTTGCTGAGCCGTCTGGCGCTTTCGCTCCGGCAGGAGGGCGAGTTCACGTTTGGCTTCCTGGACGTAGTAATTGTTTGCGTCTCCCTCGGCGCCGATGATGGCGTTCCAGTTGGACTCGGCGATGTGGAAGTTGTATTCTTTCATCGCCTGGAGTGCCTTGTTGCGGGAGTCGCGGACGGCCGAGATCTTCATATAGAGGCTGCTGCTCTTCAGGCCGACCTCTTCGAGTATCTTGAGGGCCTCGTCCGCCTGGCCGCCGACGTATGCGCTGTTCGCGCTCTGCATGGCCGCGTTCATGCGGCACTGGCGGCGAAGGTCCTCCGCCTGGGAAGCATAGGGTCCGCTCGCGTCCACACCCTCGAGGGTGCTCAGCGCCTGGGCGTATTGTCGGTTGCTTATCGCCTGGGAGGCCTGGGAGATGCGGGTGGCGTCGGCATCGTTTCTTTCGAGCCTCGCGATGCGTTCCTGGAGTTTTTCGGCGAGCGCTGGTTCGTGTTCGATGGCATCGCGCAGGAGCGAGACAGCCTCCTTCCATCGCTGGGCACGCTCGGCTTCGTCGGCCTTGGCCAGGGCGCCCTGCACGAGCGCCTGGTGAGCCTGCTGTCGCAAGGGTTCGGCGAGAGGATAGAATATGCTGGATGGCTCGACCTTACCGCATATCTCCAGTGTGTCGGCGTAGTTACCGAGTTCGAACTGGCGTTTCGCATCGTTGAGAAGAGCCATGTTCGCTGATTCTGCGCGGAGCCACTTGCAGCGATTGCGCGCCAGTTCGCGAATCTCCTCCGGGGCGCCCGAGTAGTCCGCCACTTCGTCCCAGCGGTTCTCAGCCTGGTCCCATCCAGTGGCGAAGTCCCTGGCGACGGCGGCATCGCAGATGAGGGCCTCGCGAACCATCCTGACGATGTCGGGGGGCCGCTGCTTGCGCAGGCGCATGTCGCGGATCAGATTGTCCAGCCCTGCGATGGCTGTCTGGAGTTCAGTGGCTTCGCGGTCCGGTTTGCCTTCGGCGCGGCTCGCGTAGGCGGCCTGGACGTGGCGCATGGCGGCCCGCAGTCGTTCGAGATACACCTCCCTGGTGAGTGGCTCCGGCGGAGGGCTCGGCCACATGAACCAGGTGGCGGCAGCGATGACGACGAGAGTCAGAGCCACGACAACGAGAAGAATGGCGCGCGAGGCAGGGTTGGCCCAGATCTGGCCGAGCCGGCCTGGGCGGGCGACGGCGACGGAAGTCCTGATATGCACGGGCAACGCCTGCGCGCCCTGAGCGATGTCCGGCGGGGCGAGGAGCATGGGCGGGCCCGGCGGCGCCCCGGAACCCTCGGAGACGGCGCGCTGGACCGGCACGATCTCGATCTCGATGCCGCTGACCGGGTCCTGTGCGTACCAGCGTCCGTCCCTGACGATGAGCCTCGTGCCCGCGGGCTCGTCGGCGGCCGCCGACTCGACAATGCGAGAGTCGAGGGGCGTAGGTTCCTCGTCCTCCTCGAACTGCTCGGCTTCGGGGACCCCGGCCTCGATGTCAGGGGCCGTGGGAGGGTGTGCGGGGGTCGGTTCGGTGCGTTCCTCCTCGAAGTACAGGAAGCAGTTGCCGGCGCGGAGGCGCACACCCGGCTGAAGGCGCGCTTCCTCGATTCGCTGGAAGCCTATGAACGTGCCGTTCTTCGTGTTGAGGTCGCGGACGATCAGTTCGTGGCCGCGCAGCGTGCACATCAGGTGGCGGCGCGAGAGACTGGGCTCTGGAAACCGGATGTCGCACGAGGGGTCTCTGCCGACGACGATAGTGCCCTCGGTGAGTGGGAATCGGACGCTGTGGCCGGCGCATTCGATGACGAGCCGCATCAACCGAGCCCTCCGCGCCGTCCGCGCTTGGCGCGTTCCTCCGCCTCGCGCATCATCTGCATCACATCCCACCTCCGTGCCGCCGCCTTCTGGTGGCGCGGATCGTTCTCATCGGGGATGAGGGTGAGCGCCTCCGTCAACAGGTCAACCACCGGCGCGTACTGATGGTTCTTCAGGTACAGGTTCACCTGGGCGACGATGTCGTTCCAGCGCCTGTCGACCCTGTCTTTCGCATCTGCCTGCAACCGTTTGGCCTGAAGGTAGATGGTACCCTTGTCGGCGAGTGGACGGAGCACGGCGAGGGCCTTGTCGTACTCCTGCATCGCGAGGTAGGGTCGCTCATCGTGCACGATGAGTCCGTTCTGTATGAACTGCTGGGCCATGCGTCGTCGGTCGTCCTCGGAGAGGGGTGCCTCCTCCAGCGCAGCGAGAGGGTCCTGCAACCGGCCGCGAACGATGATCCTCAGTACAATCGGGTAACCGTGTTCGGTGATGATGCGGGCGATCGTCTTGCCGCCCATCTTGCCGGTCACGAGAAACTCCATGGGCCCGAACTTCCGCACGTCCGCGACGGACTCGTCCTCGATGCTTATCCGGTCCTCGGCGAAGTCGCCCAGATGCCGGAGCCCCGGGCGATTGTAGGTGACCCATTTGTGTTCTCCGACTCGCAGGAGGACGGGGGCGCGGACAGGCTCCGGTTGGCTGCCTGTCAGGCGAATCCATGCGGCGCTGCCGCCCGCGGCGAGGAGCACGCCGAGGATGACGGCGGAGACCAGTTTGACGGTGCGCCGGCCCGTCGAGGGTGGCTCGGGCGGTGCCTGAGGGGGCACCGGACCTGCGCCGCGCGCGGCGGCCAGGAGGTCCAGGCCGGTCAGCGGGCGTTCGCCTGCCTCCTGGCTCGCGACGGCTCTCACGGCGGAAGGACCGGCGGTCGGCGATGGCGCGTCGGAAGGAAGTTCGAACCGCAGTTCGACGTCGCCCACCGTTATGGTGTCGCCGGACCTGAGTTCGGACTCGGGTATCCTGAGGCCGTTCACCCTGATGCCGTTGCGACTGCCGAGGTCGCGCACCCGGAAGAGGCCGTTGTTTTCCTCAATCCGTGCGTGGATTCGGGAGACGGAGGCCAGGTCCAGGTGCACCTCGCACTCCGGGCTGCGTCCGATCCGCACGGTTTCCTTTGTGATGAGGAACCGCCTGCCCTTGAGTTCTGTGTTCAGGACGCACAGGCTGGGGCGGAGGAGTTTCATCGCGTTTCCTCTAAGCGAACGGTGTCGCCTGCGGCCACGTGCAGCGAGTCCAGCATGCCGGCAGCGAGTTCGACCACGTGTGTCGCACCCCAGGCGCCCGCGAGTCGCCACGGGGGCAGGTGCCGGACGACCTTCCGCACCCGCAGGTCGGCCGAGAGGAAAAGTACGTCAATGGGAAATTTCATGAAGAATGTGTGGATGCTGGCGCACTGCCCGATGAACATCCCGAAACCCCGTGGAAGATTGCGGCGACCGATAAGCCCCCGCATGCGCGCCACGGGCGACCGGGCGATCTCCAGTCGTTCCGCGAGCACCCTGCCCGTGGGGACATGGATCAGTCTAATCCCCATTGCCTCTCCCGTCAACGTTCGGTGCGTCGTTATCGCCTCAGAAGTTTTATGGCAATCGGGCCGAATATCATGATGAAGATCGTCGGGAAGATGAAGAGCACGAGCGGCAGGAGGATCTTCACCGGCGCTTCCATGGCTTGCTTCTCCGCGTTCTGCGACCGGCGGATGCGGAGTTGATCGGATTGCACTCGGAGGATGGGGCCGAGGCTGGTTCCGAGTTCGTCCGCCTGGATGAGGGCGCTCACTATGCTGTTCAGTTCAGGGAGGTCCACCCTGTGGCTCAACTCGCGCAAAGCCTGCGCGCGCGTGCGGCCGAGCTGGATGTCGCGAAGGGTGAGGCCGAGTTCCGTCGCGAGTGGGCTGCTGCCCAGTTTCCTGACGATGCGGTCGAGAGCCTGGGTGAAGTCGAGACCTGCCTCCACGGATAGCGTGAGGAGGTCGAGGGCGTAAGGCAGACCCCGGCGGATCTCGTCCTGGCGACGGCGGACCTGGCCCCGGAGCCACAGGAGTGGCCAGTAGAAGCCGAACGCGGCGAGGAGGAGGACGATCGGCCCGAACCCGAGACGGAGATTGACAAGCGCGCCGACGAGGGTGCCGAAGAGCCCCCCGAGTCCGATCATGCCGAGAAATTCGTCAGCGGTCACACCTTGCGGATGCGCGGCCGAGCGCAGCCTCTTCTCGGCCCAGATGCGCGGACGGAGGAGGAACGATTGCTCCGCCCCACGGCCGGTGGCCATTTCCAGACGGGCGGAGATCCTGCCGGCGAGAAAGCCCACAGCGCGTGCCATGGGCCTTATGATCTTGAACGCGAGCGACGTGGCCGGTCGCCCGAGCGTTCGGAAGCGAATGGCCTCGCTGCGCGCTACCTCCACGGCGCGGAACGCGAGCCACGCGAAGCAGGCCGTGCTCCCCCCCGCCGCCAGCGCCACGAGAACGTCGAGCAGTCCCGAATCTCCCATCCCTCGCCCGATCAAACCTTTATCGAGACAATCCTCCAGATGAGGAGAACGCCGAAGGCCTCGAGAACCACTATGAGGCCGATGAGCGCCCAGCCCAGCCAGTCCTGGAACATCGGTCGCATCAGGTCTGGGCTGTAAGCGTTCAGAAAAACTCCTATGAGGAGTGGCAGGAGCGCTATCACCAGTCCCTGCAGTTTGCCCTGTGCTGTGAGCGACGCGATCTTGCCCTCTATCCTGTGCCGCTCACGGATGGTGTGAGCGATGTTGTCGAATATCTCGGCCAGGTTTCCCCCCACCTGGCGCGATATCACGATCGAGGTGACGAGTATGTCCAGGTCCTCGCTGGGCATCCTCTGGCAGAGGTGGTCGAGCGCCTGCTCCATGGGCACGCCCAGACGCATCTCCTGGACGACCAGGCGCATCTCCTGGCCCATGGGGTTGTCCATCTCGCGGGCTATGAGTTCGAGCGCTGCGGGCAGACTGTGGCCGGCGCGGAGGGCATTGCCCATTCCGATGAGCGCGTCAACGAGTTGCTCGCCGAAACGGCGGTCGCGTCGCCACTTCAGGAGACGGATGACGAGGTACGGAGCGACGAACCCGACGGCACCGGCGATGAAACCCACGACGGCGTTCAAGGTGCTCACGCCGATCAGGAGGGCGGTCACGACAGAACTCAGCACCGACAGCCACAGTATCTGCTGCGGCGTCATCGTCAGGTACATCGCGTCGAGCGTCCTCGTCGCGCCGGCAACATACTTCGACTCGTAACTCTGCAGTCCCCGCACCGCCATGCGTATCAGCGAATAGACCAGAAGGACCACGGCGAGGAAGACGAGAGCGAGCGAGGCGAAAAGAACGAGGAACTCCGATGCCTGTGCAGGATTCATGGTCTCACGCTCGGATTTGCGATGTTCGATCTGCAGTCTGCAATTTGCGATATTCCAGTTGCGATCTGCGATTTGCGATGTTCGATTCGCGAGTCACCTGCGCCTTTCGATCGAAGATGGCCCTTTGCTGCGCATCAGGTTGGGGGGACCGCTTCAAGGTATTTACGGACGAAACCAGTATAGCGATCACCTCGTTGACGTCGCCCGTGATGCGCTCAAGGCGGCCTGTCTTGACGATCTCCGCGCGAGCGATCAGCCGCAGCCAGTGATATGTCTCGCGCAGTTCCTTGATGACGATCTGGAGCTTGTGGGAGAAATCCTTGCGGCTCTCCGCGCCACAGGCCTCGCTATAGTTGGCTCCTGCGGAGGTTGCCGCGCGCACCATTTGCAGGGCAACGTGCCGGCCCCCGTCTGTCCTGGGCAGGTTTGCGGAGAGCCGAACGCTGCGCGCGCCGAGATCCAGCAGCCGATCCATCAGATCCTGCCGGTTCATTGTGATAATCTCCTTGGTGTGCCGCCTGGCGACAGATGTCCAAGCACAAGGCGTCCCCGAAACGCCCTTGAGTCATCATCCGTCGCAAATCGAGAACCGCAAATCGCAAATCTCCTCACTCCTCCGCCTTGAACAGACTCAGGTCCACCTCGATGTGACGTTCGAGGAGTTCATTGACGAACTTCGGGACAGCGCCGGTCGCGACGAGTTTGCCGAGCACCCTGCCATCCTTGTCGAAGCCGTGCTGGCGAAACTCGTAGATCGTCTGCATCACTATCACGTCGCCCTCCATGCCGGTTATCTCGGAGATGTTGACCACCTTTCGCGTGCCGTCCGGCATGCGGGCCTGATGAACTATGAGCGATATCGCCGATGCTATCTGCTCGCGTATCGCCCGCGAGGGGAGATCGAGGCCCGACATGAGCACCATCGTCTCGAGGCGCGACAGGGCATCGCGTGGCGAGTTCGCGTGGAGCGTGGTCAGCGAGCCGTCGTGGCCAGTGTTCATGGCCTGGAGCATGTCGAGCGCTTCGCCGCCGCGGCACTCGCCAACGATGATGCGGTCCGGGCGCATGCGGAGGGCGTTGATGACGAGTTTTCGAATGGGGATCTCCCCGCGGCCTTCGATGCTGGGCGGTTTGGCCTCGAGGGATACGACGTGCTCCTGATGGAGTTGTAGTTCGGCGGCGTCCTCGATGGTGATGATGCGCTCCTCCTTGGGGATGAAGCCGCCGAGGACGTTGAGGAGGGTTGTCTTGCCGGAGCCGCTGCCGCCGGATATGCAGATGTTCTTGCGGTTGATGACGGCCATGCGGAGGAACTCGACCACACGCGGCGTGAGGGTGCCGAATCGAATGAGGTCCTCCTCGGTGTACGGGTCTCGGGCGAACTTGCGTATGGTGAGAGTCGGGCCGGTCAGCGAGAGCGGCGGTATGATCGCGTTGACGCGCGAGCCGTCGGGGAGGCGCGCGTCCACCATCGGGCTCGATTCGTCAATCCGGCGCCCGATGGGGGCGAGGATGCGGCGGATCACCGCCAGGACCGCCTCGTTGTCGGTGAACTGCTTCGGCGTAAGGCTGATCTTGCCGGCGCGCTCCACGTAAATGCGGTCCCACCCGTTCACCATGATCTCGTCAACCGTCTCGTCGGCGAGGAGGTCTTCGAGCGGCCCGAGACCGACTGCCTCGTCAACCATCTCCTTCACCAGTGCATCCACGCTGAGCCACTTGGGTCGCTCGGACTCGAACTTGCGAGCAGCGGCATACGCGGCCTGCGTGGTCTCCTGGCGTATCTCCTCCGGGCTCTTGTCGGTGAAGTCGGTGTGTTTCAGGTCGAGCGTGGCGAGCATCTCGGCGTGGAGTTTGCGCTTGAGTTCGACAGGTGTCCTGCGTGCGCCCTCGGGCTCCGTGGTCGTCGGGGTGGGTCGTGCTTCTACCGGCCGGGGCCTGACGGCGCTCACGGAGGCGTCCGCGACGAAGGTGAGCCGGTGTCCGCCCACCCGTATCGTGGCCTGATCGCTCAGGACCTGCTTGCCCTTCACGCGGACCCCGTTCACGTAGGTCCCGTTTCGGCTGTCGAGGTCCTCTATGACGTAACGGTCACCGTGAAGATGGATGACGCAGTGCTCCCTGGAGACGTTGGCCTTGCTGAGGACGAGGTGATTTACACCGGGGCGCTTGCCGATCTTGAAGGGAAGCGGTGCGATCTCGACGCAGTCCAGTGCACCATCGTCTCTCTGTACGATGAGCGCTGCCATCGTTCACTCGCCCGTCTTTTCACGTTCGAGGACCTGAATCGGCGATTGTTTCCCCAGTCGCTGGACGCGTGCGCGCTGGGATTCAGCAGCGAGGTCGAAGAAATTGCCGGCGTGGACCTCGGGCATGGCCTCGGCCATCTGCGAATCCGCTGGCGCCCTGAGAAGTAGCGTGAGCGTGCCGAACGCCTGGGCGAATATCAGGACGTTGGCCTCCTCCGGCGTCACAGCGAGGGTGACGTTGTTGTACCTGGCCTGGGAGGACGACCTGCCGAACGAAGCAGTCACTGGTTCGCGCGTCTGCTCGCCCACGGCGAGCACCGTCACGTTCGTCAGGAGGACACGGGTCCTTATCGCCTGACCTCCGGCCTGAACCGGGCCGACGGTCGTGTCGCCCTTCGCGACAGGAAACGTGCCCACGATGTCAACTCGGCTTCCGGGCACGATATGCCCAGCCACACCGGTGACGGCGTCAACGCTTATCGTGACGGCGCGCTCGCCGTGTGCGAGGCGGTCTTGCAGGCGCTCGATGGGCTTCTGGAAGTAACTCCTCAGGAGCGGGTCTCCGCGCTCGACGTCGCGGTTTATCGTCTGGCCGAGGAGTATGAACTTCTCGCGGTCAAGGATGTGATCCGCCGTGAGCGAATCGGCGGAAACGACGCGTCCCTGTTCCTCGAGCATCTTCATCTCGATCGTCGTGCCCGCCTTTATGCGCTGTGCCGCCGTGGCGACGGCGACGGGCTCGTACTGCTTCTCGTGGCGTATTTCCTTCTGGCGGATGACCTTGAAGGCGCCCCACACGGCCACCAGACCGAGGGCTATGGCGACCACTAGCGCCAGTTTGTTCCGCACGGCTGCCTCCTCTTCAGCGTTGCATGGCCCGCCGGGAAGGGATAGATATCACGTTCACGTATGCTCCCTCGTCTCCGGCAGGCTCAATAGAGATTGTACACCAATCGCCACGCTCGTTCGAATACATCCCCAGGCCTCCACCCGCCACCGCCCCGAGTCGCTCCTTCCAGCCCGCAGACCTCATCTTAGCGCTGATGAGTGCCTCCGCCTGCCCGGGACCATACGGGACTCGATAGCGCTGTACGGCCCGCGCCGTCGCATCCTCGATGGCCCCGATACGCGTGGCACCCTGTAGCGCCGGGACGCGCGGCGGGCTGGAATCCATTCGGGCCGCAACAGGCACAATCCCTCTGATCGCCCGCCCGCAGAAGTGGCCTGCGAGCAGGGTCACGGCGGCCACCAGGCTCACCAGAGACGCCCGCAGGATCGTGGGTCCCGTGAGTACCCGACTCGCCGTCCTTCGATTATCCTCGCTGGTGCGTTGTCGCTCGATGGCAGTCGCTTCCATTTTCCCTGCCGGTAGCCGATCCAGGGACTCGTGCGGTCCGGATCCCGGCAATTCTCATCGGGCCTCGAGCCTCTGCTCGAGAACACCGAGATCGCCAAGGCTAAGCTGGTTCATCTCGTCTGCCTTCGGAAGGGCCTTTTCACTGTCGAGATATCGCGCGACGTCGCGGATGAGGTTTTCGGGCGATGCGCCCTCCGCTACCCCGACCCGCGTACCCGAACCCCGAACGGTGATGTCGAACTGGGCAACGGCCGCGGGATCGTACTCGGGCTCGGGGGTCTCGAGCGTCAGATAGGATCCCAGCGTGAATCCCGGCGCCTCCGGCCCGCCGTAGATGTCCTTGAAGAAGGGCGGGCGATACGTGGCGACCGTGGTCGCTCGACGGCGCTCGAGCCAATGCGTGTCGTCGCTGTTCAGTGCGCGTGCCACCAGCGATTCGTAGCGGCCGATCTCCGGCCCCGACGACTCGTTCGCCTGGATGAACCCGATCCTGAACTGCGGGGGCCATTGCTCCTGGGCGTCGAGGTTCAGAAAGCGCGCCATGTCGTCGTAGTGCGTCTGGATCTGCTCCCGGATTCCCTCTTCCCCGAACGTGAAACTCTGCGTTCGCTCCCCGAGCGCGTAGTCCCACAAACTCACGGCCAGTCTCTCGCAGTCGAACGTATCGTCGCCTCCGCCGCCGAGATGGCCGCGGCCCGCGACGAGTTGAGAAGGGATGACCGTGCCGTAGTACGGGTCGCCGGAGAACTGTTCCTCTGCGATCACGAGTCTCGTGTCGCCTGCGACCGCCTCGGACCTGCCGGGGAGGATCGAGACGACACTGGCGCGACCCTCCCAGGGCCAAAAACGTTCCAGGGCCGTGTCAGCATGCTGCTGGCCCGGCACGAGGGCCGAGTACCAGGCGACGATGGCCTGGCGCTGTTTCGAGAGGAACGCGTAGCCGAAATAGATGGTGGCGAGGAGCACGATCATGTAGAGGGGGAGGACTATCGCGGTCTCCAGCATCGCCGAGCCGCGCACGCGCGCGCGCGCGCGAGTGCAGAATGGCGAGTAGTGAATAGTGCGTACTGTATGACGCATCGTGGTCCCTAGCGCATGTCTGCTCCGCGTCTCTTGGCAGTTGCGACGGATCGCACCGTCATCGCAATCAATTCATTGGCTTCGCCGATAATGCCCTCGAGCCGCTGTGGGGGCAGCAAACGTGCCTCCTCGATAAGGCGGGGCCAATAGTGCGTCTCGCGCCATTCCTTCAAAACGATCTGCATCTTGTGAGTGAAATCGTTGCGGCTCTCGGACCCAAGCGCTTCCTGGTAGTTTGCCCCGGCTGACGTGCTAGAACGCGTCACTTGCCGACAAACATGGACGCCGACGTCGTCCCTCGGAAGCGACTTAGCAACGGAAATGACGCGAACCGCGAACCGCAACAGTCTATCCTGCAGTAGACCCTTCTTGTTGTCCATTATGCTTCATCGCTCATTGCTAGCCGCTCTGCGGTATCCGTTCATTCCGCGTTCACTACTCGCTATTCACTACTCTACACTCTGGCGCTGCTAGTGCAGCGCGAGTTCGTCAATCTGCCCCGAGCCGAAGTCGAACCGGGCGCCCGGGTTCCGGAAATAGAGGTATTGACCATCTGACCGCGTGCGCATGTTGCGTATGAGCGCGTTGATTCGCGGGTCGGAGCGGCCCTCGAAATCCACCGTCCAGTTCGCCGCCTCGTAGGGCCAATCCCGTTCCAGGCCGAGGACCGCGTCATAGAGGTAAGACGTCGGGCTCTCATCTGTGGGGGCGAGCGGGGCGCCCATGAGTATATCCTCGTCGAGGTCGTACGCCTTCACCTGTTCGCGCGTCGGGATGAGATCGGCCCGCAGGCCGGTCACGTAGAGGTTGTAGGGCGAATGTTCGCACCAGTCCTCGCGTTCCTCTCTGGTATCAAACTGGTAGCGGAATCCGCTGCCTTCTGGTATTCCGATGCGGGCGCTGGCGAGCGCCACATAGCCCCACGACCAGCCGGGCACCTCTGCGGAGTCCGAAAATCGTGGGCGGGTGTTGCCGACGTAACTCAAGAGGAACGCCGGGTCGGCGTCGCGCCAGACGCCAGCATTTACACCGAACCGGAAGAAGTCCTCGGACAGGACGAGCGGCCAGCGCGGTATGGGCAAACCGTAGCCTGCGGAGTATATGCGGGCGTCGAGATAGTCGTCCTCTGACAGACCGGGCTTACCGTCGCAGATGCCCGGTACCCCATCGAGGACGTCGCGGATGAAGACGCGGATGTCGCTCTTGCCGTCGCGGTCATGATCGAGTGGGCCGATTCCGGGAATGTTGCATGTGGGGCAAGGCCTGGGGTTGCCCTGTGCGTCCGGAATGACGCCAGTGCCTCGACAGGTCGGGCAGGGATTGACAGTTATGTAGTAGGCGTCATCCGGAGGGTCGCGGTCCGTCTTGAGGGTCCGAATGCGGTTCGGGTTCTCCGGGTCGTACTGGGGCGCGAAATCGTTGACGGGATCGTGGCGAAACTCCATGTTGCGGGGCCTTGCCGTGACGGGGTCGAACCATTTCGTCCAGGGCGGCAGGTCGTCACCGTGCCGGTCGCCGTAAACGTGACCGTAGATGTACCTTTCGATATTGGGTTCGTACTGGGCACCAGTTCCGAGGACCTGGCGATCGTACTGCCATTGTGCCTGGGCGGTCGAGTCCTCCGGGCTCTGGGCGGTCAAGCGCTGGCGCCAGTACAGTTCCTCGTTCCGGTCGAAGTGCGTGCGCCAACGGCCGTCGGCGTCATGGCGGGTCAGGCTGAACTCGCCCACCGAGACGCTGAACGCATCCGGGTCGAAGCCCCGGATGTGTATGGAGACTGGTCCGAGGCCCGTCGTGATTGTTGGCGGGTCGTGGAGCGTGAGATGTGCCCGGCCGATGGTCACCTCCGTGGGGTCGCCGATGTGCGCCGTGGCCCCGGGGAACTGTATCACGTTCGTCACGTTTATCTGCACCCTCACACCGCCGATGACCGCCTCGCTGGAAGTCATGTTCACATAGCGGTTCCAGTCGAAGTTCCAGACGTACAGGTTGTTGTCCTCGCTGCGACGGAATACCTGCGACGTGTTGCCGTACGTGACGCGAGTGCCCTCCTTGGTGCCGTCGCCGTCCATGTCAACGGGTTCGAACTCGATCCGGGGCAGGGCACCGCCACCCTCGCGCCCGGACCCCCATACGACCCAGCCGAGATTCTCGGCTCGGACGAGGTATATCTCCTGGACGAGATTTCCCGGTGGCTCGTAGTAGGAGATGCGCCAGCGGTCGGCGCTCTCGCGGCGAATAACGACCCTCTGAGTGACGAGTCCGTCGTTGCTGTAGTCGAGCACCCATTCGTCGCCCTGCAAACGGATCGAGACCATCTCGCCGCTTCCGCCGATGAGATTGGTGATGCGCCAGCCCTGAGCGAACTGCTCTATGCGGTAGGAGAGCGTGCTGCCCTCGCGCGGGAACAGCCGATTGTGCGGAAAGGCGGAAAGCCGCTCCGCGCCGCCCTGTTTTGCAACCGCGAACATCTCCTCGTAGGCGAGTCGGGGCGCGAGGATGGCGACTGCGTTCTCTATCCGCGTCAGATCCACCAGCCACGCCTTCGCCATGGGGATGTACTCTTGCGCTCGGTCGTACGCCTCGCGGTGAGCCATGTAGGCGGGACCCGAGCCGATGGAAGCCCCCTGTGTAACGCGCATCTCGGCGAGCGCGGCCACGGCGGTCACGTTCACGTCAACCGCATAACGCTGGGCGTTGTAGTATATCTGCGCCATGGCGCTGTTGATCCAGCCGATGGTGCTCAGCGAGTTCGCCAGGACCTGCGCACCTGAATACGCGGCTGAGTCAGCAGCCATCTGCATGCGCGTGCGCCTGTCAACCACGTTCCCGACGTTATAGACCAGCGCCACGAACCCGACGAGGACCAATATGCTCGCAGCCGCGAGGAGCATCCCCTGGCCGGATTCGTCGCGCCAGGCGCGACGGAGAATGGCGAATGGTGAATGGCGAGTAGTGAGTGCTGAGCGGACGTCCCTCCCGCCCGCGAGCCGCGGCGACTCGACATCACATGTCGCACGTGTGGCCGAACGCCTGCTCATTCTTCACTCGCCATTCACTATTCGCCACTCGCTGCTCGTCACTCTGCACTTCGCTATGGGCGCGGCAGGGCGCAGGAGGCGCGTAGGCGGATGTGAGGTGCTCCGCCGATTCGCGTCACGTCTCCCTCCTCCAGTAGAAAGATTTCAGCCAGTCCCTCCGCGATCGTATTGCCCACGGGAACCTGCAACTCGTAGTCGTGCTCTATCCGGCAGCGTACTACCTCTACTCCCGCCTCGTCGTACGTGTCGAAGGCGAAGTCGGTTTTCTCCAGCGCGGCGCCGGATCGAGGGAGTGTGCCCCACCCGGGCAAGACCACGCTGTCGGGAGCCGTCACGCCAGACGGTCCGGTCACCCGCGAGAGCGGGATCGCGGCTGCGCGGCGGGCCTCCGAATCGTCGAGCCCGACGACCTTCGCCCGTGCCGCGCAGTAGGCAGCGTATTCCAGGACCTGCTTGGCAACGAAGAGGTGGGCAAGTTGAATTATCCCCAGCGTCAGCATCAGTTGAAGCGGAAAGACTATCGCATACTCCACCAGCGCCTGCGCCGCCAGGCGACGAGGAGCGGGGAACGTCGCGCGAGTAGTGAATAGTGAATGGTGAGCAGTGAATGCAGAGTGAACGCTACTCCCGCGGGCGCAGCGCAATGGCTTCATATGGCTTTGCGCACCCCTGGTCTGCTTCCCGTTCATTCTTCACTGACTATTCGCTACTCACTGCTCTGCATTCTAAAGCGCGAACCATTCCACCCACGCCCATACCGTACCTATGCCGATGGCCACGCCATAGGGAATGGTGAGGGGTGGGTCAGTCGTCTCGCGTCTGCGGAATCTGAAGATTACCCTGACGCTCGCTTTCAGCCCCTTGCGGAGTTCGCCTCGCCAGACCAGGATCCCCAGGGCTATCGCGGCTCCGACGAGTGCGGAGTACACGAGGGCGCTTATGGCGAGTTGCCACCTTCCCGAGAGCGCGCCAACGGCCGCCATCAATTTCACGTCTCCCGCACCTATCCCGCCGGCGATGTAGACGAGAAACAGTAATCCGCCTCCGGCGAGTGCACCGATGAGGGCATGCTCGAGGTGGGGGAAGCCGCGCGCGTTCACGTCGAGCCACAACGCCAGGATGAGACCGACCGCAAGTCCGCCTAACGTCAGTTCGTTGTAAAGCCTTCCCCGGGCAAGGTCGGTATAGACGCATGCCACCGCCATGCCCAGGAGACAGATATGCCGGACGATGTTGAGGTCGAACCAGCCGAACACGTCCCCGTCGCTTCAGAGGGCGACATCAGAACTCGGTCATCTTGCCTTCAACCGCATCGTCCGCACCGCTGGCCTTGTCCTCGACCTGGACCGGTTCGTCCGACGCCATGCGCTTTGCGCCTGCCGCGAACACGGCGCGGATCTGATTGCCGAAGATGAGGATCACCGATATCGAGGCCAGAGCAACGAGCGTCACTATGATCGCGTACTCGGTGGTCGTTTGACCGAGCCGCGACTTCCGCAGGCCGAGTCGTTCCATCAGCCAGGTTCTCATGACGTTCCTCCTATCCTGTCTCTCGCCGGGCCGTGCCGGTCGGTACACTCTTTCTTCGCTTCATGGTATGGGCAGACATATCAGCGAAGCCAGGTCCTGGTAAAAATCGAGGAGCGCAGTCTCCAGCGTTGCTATGGCGCCCAGAACGACGATGACCGTCCAGAAGGCGAGCAGGGCATATTCGGTCGCTGCCTGGCCCTCTTCGCCGCTGATTATGGCAAGGTCACTCGGTCTTCGACTCGGCTTCACCGGTGGACCCACTCTGAATCATCCCGGAAAGATTATACCACTCGGAGACACTACCCGCCATCTTCTCGTCAGCAATACGCATGCCGAATTGGCGCGGGATGCAACTATTGGCGCTGCAGTTTGTTGCGAATTCAAAGGCCGTTCGAGAGAGCTGCTGGTGTAGGAGATCCTCACACGCGTGGGGGTTTTTGTGTAGGCATATCCAACAAGGCGAAGCGATCGAAGATATCATCTCTGCCGCCGACGAGCGGGCGCAACCGTATCGGCGATCTCGTCGGGCGGTACAGGGTTTTCGTGCGAAGCGACGCGGCTTGCTTGACTTGGCCGTTTTACGGCTGCTAACATTCGCGAATAGTCCTCAGCAAGGGGCGTATTCCACCCGGAGGTCTCCATGGTGCCGCAAGACCTGAGGTTCACGCAGCATCACATATGGTGCCGGCTCGAGCAGGACGGCACGGTGACACTTGGAGCGACCGAATACGCCTTAAGGAGCGTTGGGGACATAATTTATGTTGACCTTCCGGACGTGGACGACGATGTATTGATCGAGGTCCCGTTTGGCGAGATCGAGGGGGTGGACGGCGTCCATGACCTCCTCTCCCCGTTCGATGGCGTCGTCAGGAAGGTCAACGCCGAAAACGTTTACGACCCTGACAGGATACTCGAGGACCCGTACGGTCAGGGCTGGCTGATAAGCCTTCAGCCGGAGAAGCCGCCTTCGCTCGATAACCTGCTCTCGGCCTCCGACTACGAGCAACTCGTGAAGAAAAAACGCAAGCGGTAGGCTGTGCGGAGAGAGGTCATTGCGACAGGCGAGGAATCCAGGGCGAGTGGCTGGAGCGGGGTTCGCCCCCCGGGTGGCCGTTGTCGGCCCTGGTGTGGTCGGGCAGACCATCGGACGACTCCTGCGAGAGGCAGGCTTCAACGTAATTTCGATCGCTGGTCGCACAGTTGCTAGGGCGAGGGCTGCCGCAGGATTCATCGGGGGCGGCGTGCGGGTCGTCAGGATGCCGTGCGAGGCGGTCCGCGGCGCGGATATCGTGTTTCTCACCACGCCCGACCGCGCGTTGAAGGCGGTCTGCGACGTCATCGCGGAGAGCAACGCCTGGAGCGAAGGCACGACGGTGTTTCATTGCAGCGGCGCGCTCGGACCGGAGGTGCTGGCTTCTGCACGAAGGGCGGGTGCGCAAGTCGGTGCGCTCCATCCGATTCAGACTTTTCCCTCCCCCGCGGAGGCCGTCAGGCGCATGAAAGGCACATGGTTCACCTTCGACGGCGACGCCGGTGCGCGACGGGTTGCCGCGAGAGTCGTGAAGGCGCTGGGCGGACGGCTTACCGGTTCGCGTCCGCGCAACCGCGTCATGTACCACGCGGCCCTGTGCGTCCTGAGCAACTACGGAGTTGCCCTGGCCGATATGGCTGACGCGATGCTCCGCGGCTCGGGTCTCTCTGCCACAGACGCCGCCCTCGCGATTCACCCTCTCATGATCGGCACGGTGGAGAACATTGCGGCTCTCGGTCCGGCGCGGGCGCTGACCGGCCCGATCGCGCGCGGGGATGCCGAGACGGTTGCTGCGCATCTGCGGTCGCTGGGCCGATTGCCGGCCGAGGTCCGACGCCTCTATGCTTATCTCGGGCTTTACACTGTTCGGCTAGCGCGCAAGAAGGGAACCCTGGCCGCATCCCATGCGCGCAGGCTCAACCTGCTGTTGCGCAGCGCAGCACGTGCATAATGCCTCATATTATCGGCAGGAGGAACGCATGTACAGGTCGCATGTCGCGCGTGTCGAAGCGATAGTCCGCGAACAGGAAGAATGGCGGAGCAAGTGCATCAACCTCATCGCCAGCGAGCAAAGCATGAGCCGCCGGGCGAGGGCTGTCATGGGGTCCGATTTCTGTCACCGTTACGCCGAAGGCCACCCGGGCGAGCGTTATTACCAGGGAACGGAGAAGATTGACACGATAGAGAGCGATGCGAAGCGCTACCTGAAAGCGCTATTCGGCTGTCTCCACACCGAGGTGCGCCCGATCTCTGGGACCAACGCCAACGAGGCCGTCTTCAGCAGTTACATCAACCCGGGCGATATCGTGCTTGCCAACTCCACGCCTGCAGGCGGACACATCAGCCACCAGCGCGCTGGGGCCGTGGGTCACTACACGCAGAATGTGATTCCGCTGCCCACCACCCCGGACGGCTACCACCTCGATGCGCCCAAGGCGAGAGACCTCATCTGGCTCCTGCGCCCGAAGGTGGTCATCCTCGGCAAGAGTCTGTTCCTCTTCCCCGAGCCGGTCCGGGAACTTTACGAGGTGTGCGGCAAGGTGAAGGCGCGGATCGTTTACGACGGGGCGCACGTCCTCGGCCTCATTGCCGGTAAGCAGTTCCAGAATCCCCTTGCCGAGGGCGCCCACGTGGTCACGGGCAGCACACACAAGACCTTTCCGGGCCCGCAGCGCGGCCTGATCCTCAGCAACCTCGACTGGCAGGAATGGCGGATAATAGACAAGGGGGCATTCCCCGGATCGAGCAGTAACCACCATCTGGACACTCTGCCGCCTCTTCTGATAACCGTGTTCGAGATGCTCGCGTTCGGGGAGGAATACGCACGGCAGGTGGTGGCCAACGCGAAGGCGCTCGCGGCGGCACTCGACAAGCGGGGCTTCGACGTGCAGGCGAGGGAGTTCGGCTACACGGAAAGCCACCAGGTGGCGGTCGATGTTTCCAGGTACGGCGGCGGCAGCGCGGTAAGTTCGCTCCTGAAGGAGAACAACATCATCCTCAACATGAACATGCTGCCTCACGAACCGCTCTCGCATCACGACAACCCGGCTGGCGTGCGCATAGGGGTGGCCGAGATGACCCGGTTCGGCATGAAGGAGCCGGAGATGGAACGCATCGCCGACCTCATGCGCGAATGCGTCATAGAGGGCAAGCAGGTCCTTCACGAGGTCATCCGGTTCCGCAGCGGATTCCAGAAGGTCTGCTATTCCTTCGACGAGGAAAACGGGTAGATAGCGAAAGGCGACCGAGCGGTGTCGGTTGGTCGGCGGTCGGGCCAACTCGATCAGATCGAGGAAATACCCTACGCCCCGGCCTGGGACGGGGACGAAGAAGACCGTTGCGCTGTCTGGACGGCGTACGCGCGGGGCGGAGAGCGGCTGAAGGTTTGGATCGGTAAAGAGGTCCGCGAACTCTACCGCGCTAACGCGATAAGCGGGCCTGCCATTGCCCAAACAGGACCCGGGTGCTGGCAAGTTGCGGCGCCGACATGGGCCGGCGGCAGATGGTCCTGTCCTCGTTACGAGGTTACCCCGGCCGGAGCGCGAGAGTTGGCGGACTTGCCGCTGAGAGACGCTTTGCCCGGGTCCGCCCGGCTATTTCAGACTCCCGGGGGCCTTGTCGCGGCGCTCGCAGTTGCCCGGGCCGGACGATACAGCATCCGGGTCCTGAGATGCGGACGCGACGAGACCCAACCGTTGTTCTCTACCCCCGTCACGCTCCAGTGTCAGAGACCCGCCCTGGCGGCGCTGGGTCCGGACGCGGTTCTCGCTTACGACGCATGGCATGGAGAGGCGTACCATGTCTTCGTCCAGCGGGGCAATACCGTGTTGCGTGTCTCCGGCGACGGAGGCTGGCATCTATCGCCCGACGTTGTCGCCGACGTGGAGTGTCGGCTGTGGCTTGCCTGGGTGCGGACATCGGACGTCGTCAATCCGCAGGGGGTACTGGACAGCCGGTGCGAGATAATGCTTGCGCTGCTCCTTCCGAAGCCGGGCGGAGGCTGGGAGGTACACCCCTTCGGCGCCATCGAGGACCTTTCTCATGGACTTCTCGACTGCGCTCCGGAGCCGAGAGGAGTATGGGGCTACCTGGGTCGGCGACGCCATCCGATGCTTCTCCGTACCCCATCCGGCGTTGAACTGCTGTGGGAGCAGAAGGAGTTCCACGAGGAGGGCACACTCAAGAATACCGGCGTGTTGTGGGCGCGCCGGCTCTCCGTGACAGGACTCGGCTCGCCAAGGCCGCTTGCGAGAGGTGCTTTGTGGTACGAGGTACCCGCGTCGCGCTGCGTCGGCAGCGACCGCTTTGCGCTCTGCTGCTTTCAGGGTATCGATCCCGAGCCGCGGCGGGTCAGTTTTTGCCGGGTCGAAGAGACGGTTGCCGCCGCGCCGCGTTTGCCCCCCGAAATGTGGCGCGCATGGAAACCGGTGACGCTTCCCATGTCGGGGATGTTTGTCGAAGAGCGTCCCTTGGTCGTGGTGGGCGACCGGAAGTACCATCTCTACTGGTTAGACCTGCACTGTCACACCACGCTTTCAGCCGACGCCGAGGGCGAGATGGACGAGTGCTATCGGACAGCCCGCTACAAGGCGCTTCTCGATGGCGTCCTGATGAGCGACAACGATTACCTCTACGGAGTGGCCCTGGCGGAGCACGAATGGCGCACGAACTGCGAAGCGGCTGAGGCATTCAACGAGCCCGGTTACTTCGTCGCGCTGGTCGGCTACGAATGGACCGCCCGCCCCACAGTTTGCGGAAAGGCCGTCCCGGAGCACCGTACAGTGCTGCTGCCAGGTCCGACCTCGACGATCGCGCGCTGGAACGAGGTCGGCGCAGAGCCATCCGCTCTCTGCGATTTTCTCCGGCAGCACCGTGGTTTGGCCCACGCGCATCACCAGGCGTGGTCGCTCTGCGACGACAAGGTAGAGGTCAACATAGAGGCTGCCTCATCATGGGAGACCTACCTGGAGCGCGACCCGAGCCACTATCATAGGCACCTGCGCCAGGGGATGAGGATAGGGGTGATCGGGGGAAGCGACGAGCACCGCCGCAACCCCGGCCTCGGCGGTGCGCTGACCGGTGTCTGGTCCGAGGAACTGACGCGCGAAAGCATCCTCTCCGCCCTGCGTGCGCACAGATGCTACGCAACGACTGGTCGCCGCATAGTGGTTGATTTCCGCGCGAACGGGCGATTCATGGGCGAGACGGCAGCGGGTCCCGGAGTGCGGTTCCACATATGCATCGCCTCGCCCGCGCCACTCGCGGCAATCGAGATCATCCGCGACGGAGAAGTCTCGCACCGCTGGGACGCCGGCGGTGCGCTCAGGCTCGACCTCGAGCACGAGGAGCGCGTTGGCGCGGGCCTTCACTTCTTCTACTTGAAGGTGATCGTTGAAGGGCGGTGGCCTGATCGGGCGGTGCTTCCCGCCAACCTCCAACCGGCCCTCGGCAACCTCGCCTGGAGTTCCCCGATCTGGGTGGAGTCCTGAGGGTGGGCGCCGGAAAAGAGATCACGGCTGACGGTAGTGCAAGAACAGCCATGATTCGAGTCCGATGAGCGATGCACATAGTATCGCGAGTGGTCGCATCGGTGGATCAGCAAGTGCGACCGATGCAAAGAGCATTACCGGCAATGCACGGAAGAATCCGTATGTCACTGCCAGATAGACACCGGAGAGTTCGCTGACCAGAGGCTGCGACACGTTGCGTCGTCGCGCAACTGAAGCATATGTACCGGCGGCGATGACCGCGATACCGGTGGTTGCCCCGACAAGCGGCGCGCCGTGCGGAAGGCGCATGAGGATCCAGACGGCCACCACCGTTAGCCATGCCGCGGTCACTCGGGCTGACCACCGCAGCAGTCTTGCCGCATGCTCCTCGCTCGTGCTCGTCGCATAAGTTCTCACTCCACTCGCTCGGTCGGCGCCCCGATCGAGTATCTGATGGAATAGCAGGTTCACCCACTTGTCGAGGAAGACGGCCGTTCCGATCATGAGGATGGGTAACCAGCCAGGGAAGAACCAGGAGAGGGGGAAAAGGGCGAAGGCGAATGCCGTGGCGAGGGCGTACACCGCTGGTCCGCACAGTCCGCGCGTCTTCGCCGTGAAGGGGGGGGCCGAGTAAGAGCAGGCGAGCGCCGAGGCGAGTGCATAGGTTGCGAGCGTTGTCGGCGGAGCACCCGCCGCCACGACAAGCGCAAATCCTGTCGAGAACAATACCAAGATCAGCGCTATGGCCGCGGGGCGCGGGAGACGCGTTATCCATCTCTCTTTCCCGGACATAGAGTCTGCCGCAGCATCAATAACGTCGTTGAGAAGGATCGCGCCCTGCGAGATGCACGTAGCAGCCGCGAACGTGACAAGGCAGTCTCCCGGGTCAGGGTGGCCGGCGCGGGGGCGTTCGAGCGCGGAGACTGCTCCAAGGGAGAGCCAGAGGGCATTTGTCTTTACGATGCCGCGGCGGCCGAAGAGGATCTGGGAAAATGCGCGGCGGCACAAGCCAAGGAGCGCTGGGGCCGGTGCCATATCTCAAGGCCTCGGGATGTCGGACAGGGGAGCCGTGGCAGGCAGGCAAGGGGACGGACACACCCCTTCCTTCGAGGATCGTGGCCCCCGCGCAAGAAAACGGCTCACTTCCTCGCCCAGCGCCTCCGCACGACCTCGACTACCCCGACGCCAATGGCGGTCGCTGTGGCGAGAACGGCTATCAGCACGCAGTAAGCGACGGCGTAATCCGTCATTCGGCCCCCTCGCACATCGCCACTGCCTACCCGTTGCCGTTGGCATTATACCCCATGCCCCCTGTGGTGCAAGGGGTTACTGCTTTTTTTCATTCCTGTCTGTGCTGCGGTTGCCGTGGGGTGCCGAATTCGCCTTGCGTTCCGAGATGGGCACGTACTTGAGGTTGAATGGGCCGACATATACGGCGCGCGGGCGGAAGATGCGGTTGTGCTCCAGGTACTCGAGAACCCTTCCTGTCCACCCTGCGACCCGGGCGACTGCGAAGGTCGGGGTGAAGAGTTCGGGAGGGATTCCCAGACAACTGTAAACCAGACCGGAGTAATAATCCACGTTGGGGAAGACCTTTTTCTCCTTGCCCAGTGTGGCGATGACAAGTTCTTGGAGTCTTTCCGCGACCTGGTAGAGTGTCCAGATTTCGCTGTTCTGGCGCGCGAGGTGTCTCGCGAGTGGGCCGAGCACTCGCGCACGCGGATCGTATGCCTTGTAGACACGGTGGCCGAAGCCCATTATCTTGCGGTTCTGTGCGCGCGCCTTCTCGAACCATGCATCCACGTTTCTTGGGTCGCCGATCTCCTTGAGCATGTGAAGGACCAGCTCGTTGGCGCCGCCATGAAGGGGGCCGCTGAGGGCTGCAACCGCCGAGCCCACGGAGAAATAGATATCGGTGAAAGTGCTGGCCACCACCAAGGCCGCGAACGTGCTGGCGTTCATTCCGTGGTCCGCGTGGAGGGTGAGTGCGACATCCAACACGCGTTCTTCGAGGGGAGTCGGGCGCCGTCCGGTCATCATGTACAGGTAGTTCGCGGCATGGCTGAGTTCCGGGTCCGGATCTATCGGCATCAGGCCGCGCCGGATTCGGGCGATCGCCGCGGTTATGACGGCGGTGCCGGAGATCAGATGATAGCAAGCCTCGAGGTCGGCCGCGTCGTCGCGGCTTTCCGCGGTATGTCTCGCGGGCCGCGTGAATTCGTAAATCGCCCGTTGCTCCCCGCGCGGCTTCGTCTCCATCGGAATCGAGTCCTCGTCGGCGTATATGGCCTCCAGGAGTTCCGGCCGGGCCGATTCGAGGTCCTTGCGGGTGAACTCGCGACGCATCATGTTCACGGAAAGCCTCAGCGCCGCCATGGGATGCATCTCATCTATCGGGAATCCCATGATTATCCTCAACGTCCTCGGCATGTGGCGATACAGGACGAGTTTTCTCTTGAAGGCGTTCAGTTCCTTTTCGGTCGGGAGGCGGCCATGGAGGATGAGGTAGCAGACCTCCTCGAAGTTCGAATAAGCGCAGAGTTCGAAGATGTCATAGCCGCGATAAATTAGCCATCCCTTGCTGCCGTTGACATAGCCGATGCGGCTCTCGCAGGCGATGGCGCCTTCGAGACCAGGGCCCACGGTGCAGGCGATGGGCCATTCGAGAGATCTGGTGAGTTCCGGCTCAGGCTCCGCGTCGGTCTCGCGGCGGGCTTTCTCGGCAGCCTTGAGGATCAACTCTGTGACCTCGGGGGTTTCCTTGTGAAGGTCGCTCATCTGGGGCTCCTTCGCAGTTCTCGGGGGCGCCTTCTCTCAGCGGGCGCCCTGAAGATAACCCGGCTCTCGCTTGACGCGACCTGCGTCGCGCGGTAACCTCGGGTTGCCGCGATGTGGCGTCCCGAGGGCCACTCGTGAAGGACCTCAAACGCAAGTACCTGCGGCTGCTCGCGCTGGAGATCGAGGACCTCAGGGAGGATATCGAGGCACTCATCCGGGACACCGAGAGCCGCATGGCGCGCGACGAGATCACCCGCTACGTGTGCCTGGAGAACCTCGCGATCCTCAGGAACGACATCCTCAGCGTCGAGAACGTCGAACGAATACTCGAGCAGGTGCACGCCGAGGAGTACGAGAGCCTCGAGAGTCTTGTATCCGATCTGGAACGGCGTTTCTCCGAAGGGCTCGCGGGGCGCGGCTTTCCGGAGGCGCCGCTGCTCGTCATACGGCGCAAACTTGGGAAACTCGCACAATTCGTGCGCGCGGGTGCATGAATGCGGTGCCACGCGCTCCAGCCGGTCAGTTCTCACCCAGCACGTGCACCTTGCGGCCGCTGAAGGCAACGATACCGTCGGTCAGAGCGAAGAGGGTATAGTCGCGTCCTATGCCGACATTGCGGCCCGGTTTGAAGCGCGTGCCGCACTGACGCACCAGTATGGAACCGGCGGAAACCCACTGTCCGCCGAACCGCTTCACGCCGCGGTACTGCGCGTTGCTGTCGCGCCCGTTCCGCGATGAACCTCCACCCTTCTTGTGCGCCATGGTACTTCCCCTCTACGACACGATTATGTCAGTTATGCGGACCCGGAGATACCGCTGGCGATGCCCGACCTTGCGTTCGTAGTTCTCCCTTCTGCGGAAGCGGTAGTGGATGGTCTTCGGACCCTTTATCTCGGCCTCGACCTTCCCGCGCACCCTGACGTTCGGCAAATATGGGGAGCCGACCAGCGGCGCACCGCCGTTGCAGAAAAGCACGCGATCGAACTCTATCGTCGTGTCCGGCGATGCCTTCCGCAACTCGACATCGATCCGGTCGCCCTCGGCGACCCGATACTGCTTTCCGCCGTCCTCTACCACTGCGTACATGGGAACTCCGCTCCGGGGGTCTTTAGTCTATTCCTTATAACACTTCAACTCGATCTTGTCAACCGAAGCATCAGCCACCGGTTCGAGGACGATGCGGCAGTTGTGCGCTTTCTCCAGTTCCAGGAGTTCCTCGCGCCGCTGGTTCTGGAGGAGAACGAGTATGTCCGGATGGAGCCTGACGATGATCTGGTTGTATCGTCCCGACGTGGCGGTAACGCGAATCCTTCGCATGGCCTCGAGCACCATGCTGGCGGCGTTGCGGACCTGGCCGGTCCCCTTGCACATCGGGCAGGTCTGATACTCCGTCAATTCGATGTTGCGACGGATTCGCTGACGAGTCATCTCGATGACGCCGAACCGGGACATCCGCAGCATCTTTGTGCGCGCGCGATCTCGCTTCAGCTGGAGCCACAGCCTCCGCTCCACCTCTCGCCGGTGGCTCTCGTCGCGCATGTCTATGAAGTCGCAGAGAATCAGCCCCCCGAGGTCTCGCAGGCGAATCTGTCGGCCGATTTCGTCCGCCGCCTGCAGGTTGATCTTGAAGGCCGTCTCCTCGGCGCTCTTCTCCTTCTTGAACCTGCCGGAGTTGACGTCTATCGCCACCATTGCCTCGGTCTGTTCGATGACCACGTACCCACCGCCGGGGAGAGGCACCCGGTTCTGGTGAATCTTCTCGATCTGTTCCTCGACCCGGTACTTGGTGAAGAGTGGGACTCTGTCGGTGTAGAGTTCGACAACCTTGCGGCTCGCGGGCATGGTGGCCTGCATGAAGGCCAGTATCCGCTCGTAGGCCTCGCGGGAATCGACGATGATCTTCTCGATATCAGCGCTGAACACGTCACGCACGACGCGTATGACCAGGTCGCTTTCCTGATAGAGCATCTCGGGGGCCGTGGCCTCCTTCGCGCGCTTCTGGATGGTGGCCCAGAGCCGGAGGAGATAACTGAGGTCGCGATGCAATTCCCGCTTCCCACGGTCGGCGGCGGCGGTCCGGATGATTATGCCGACGTTCTCCGGTGGCTTCAGACTCTCGAGAACCTTGCGCAGCGTCTCGCGTTCCTCATCGTCAACGATCTTGCGCGAGACGCCGTGACGCTTGATCTGCGGCATGAGTACGAGATATCGGCCCGGAAGGCTGAGGTAGGTCGTGACGGCGGGGGCCTTGTTCCGGATGCCTTCCTTGGCGACCTGGACCAGGAGTTCGGATCCCTTCTGGATGACGGCACCTATGTCCACGTTGCTCTTGTCACGGAGATGGGCCAGCCGGCGGTCGGAGTAATACTCGGGGGCTATGTCGTTCAGGTGCAGAAAGCCATGCCGTTCCCCACCGAAATCCACGAAGGCCGCCTGCAGGCTGCGCTCGATGGAGACGACGCGCGCCTTGTAGATGTTGCCCACGATCTGTGCCGCGTCGCTGCGCTCCTGGAAAAGGTCATCGAGCGTTCCGTCGTCAAGGATGGCAATCCGCCGCTCCTCCCCCTCGACGACGTTTACAAGCATAATCTTGCCCATGAGGCTCCCTTCCGGGGGGCGAGGCTAGTTCTGGAGGACCACGTGGACGCGGGTGAGACGAAACCGGCCCCGGACTTCCGTCGCGTCAAAGCCTAACGCCTCGAGAATCTCCTCCGGACGCGCGCTTCCTTCAGGCCCTGCGGCCACCTCGAGCACCATCGCGTTCCCGTCCAGACCCAATTTCTTGATGAAGGGCCTGATATTGACGCGCTTGTTGCGTCCCTTCCGCTGGCGCTCGACCCATATCGCCTCCCGCTCCATGAGCGCCGTCAGCGCCGATGCCGACATGCGCTCGTCCATCGGCGAGCCATCCGCCGCTTCCACCCGATACGTGGCCCATGCCGCGCGCGCATGCTCCTTCGGCGAACCCAGTTCCACGGACACCAGTTCGAGCCCCTCGGGCAACTCCCTCGCGAGCCGGTTTGCGACTTCCCCCGTCGGAACCCACTCGGCGAGGTCGAACTCCATCACTTCGTCAATACCCTCTGTACCCACTCCGAGGGCGACCGGGAAGGAGATGCGCGGTCTGGGACTGTAGCCTTCGGTCATCCGCAGCGGAAGGCCAGCCCGGCGGAGGGCACGCTCGAACGCCCGCATCAGGTCCAGATGTGAGATATGCCTCAGCCTACCCCTTTTACTGAAACGAACGCGGATCCTCTGTGCCAACATAGTTCAACCGGACCCTGGTCCGGATGCAAGTTCCGATACCCCGCGCCGCGACCCTGGGCCTCGCGGGAAGCAAAAAGTCCATTCGGGCAAAGCAGTTACGACTTATTTTACTTGTTCGACTCTGGGCCTGTCAATCTCCCCTCCGCGGCCGAGTTCTCCGGGGCGGGGGAGAGGGGAGGAGTGGATCCGGCGGGCGCTTCCGTGGGTGGCGCGCTGGGCGCCGGCGAGGCAGTCATGGCCTGTAGCCGAAATGCTGCCAGTTCCGCCCATGTCGTACCGCGCCCGCTTTCGACTGCGCGTCTGTATTCTTCCCTGGCCCTGGCAGTATCCCCGAGCGCCTCGTAGCATCGGCCGAGGTCCCAGGCTATCTGGACCCCACGCTCCTGCGAGACGCGGCTTCGAATCTGCCCGTAAACCTCGATGGCCCCGCGCACATCGCCCGACGCTTCGAGCGCCTCTGCCAGACCGTACCGGGCCAGCATCGCGAGCCCTGGAACACTGTCGGCACGCTCGAGGGTCTTCTCGAAGTAAGATACTGCCTCCTTGTGCTGGCCGGCCTCGTTGAGAGTTCGGGCAGCCTCGAACAGCGCCAGCCTGCCTGCTCTCGCGTCGGGGTAGTTTTGGGCGATCGTGTCGCACATGCTCACGACATCGCGCAGTGACTTTTCCCTTTCCGGGGTCTCCAGCCATGCGACGCCGCGGGCCTTGAGGCGGACCTCGGCAAGCATTCTGGCGGCCGCGGCCTCCGCGTTCCTGGCATTGACATGACGCCAGACAAGGCCTGCCGCGATCGCGGCGAGCGCGGCGCACACGAGGACTATCTTCTTCTGGTGCGCACGGGCCCATGCGGTCGCTGCGAGCACACTCTGCGCGAACTTGTCCTCCTTCAGTTTGTGTCGTTCAGTCGCCTTCATTGCCTTCGAGTCCGCTTGACGTGTTCAGCGAAGGAGCGGTCCAACGAGGGGGCGCGCGTACTCGTGGAACGCGGGCGTCACGCCATTGCCGCTATCGTTGATGAACTCCCCTGGCATGGGCCGCTCGCGTCCCGCCACCGCGTCGAGCGAGATGAGGCGGTAGTGTACCGAGTACCTGCCGCCGCTTCGGTCGGCCTGGATCGAGACGGAGCCGTCAACGTCCCGCGCAAGAGCAAAGTCGACTGCATGGCGCCCGACAGCCTCTGCCTCCTCTACGTCAACCGGCGACACCTCTCCCGCGAAGGAGCGCTGGAGGTAACCGAACGTATCGGCGCGGCAACGAACTTTTTTGCCGAGGCGCGCGTAGGCGGCGATCTTGATCGCGGATGCGATCAGGTCGGCCAGCGTGCCCGTGCCGGACAACTGCGTGTGGCCGAAGGCATCCTTCTTCGCTCCGCCTGTGGCCTCCTCCACCTTTCCGAGCGCGTCGAGCATCGCGCCCAGCGAGGAGTAAGGTTCCTCGGAGAGTTCGCGTCTGACGAACTCCGAACTCAGGAAATCCACCTGGTCCGGGCCGTTCAGGCCTTCCGAGATGGCAACAACGCAGCGTCCGCGCTTCTCGTATTCAGCGAGTATGTCGGTCACGAGGTCATCCAGGCTCTTGGCGCGCTCGGGGAAATATTGGAGGTGGGGGCCATCGTCATCGGAGCGCTTGCACAGCGCTGCGGCGGCAGTGAGCCAACCCGCCTTGCGTCCCATGATGATGTTTATCTTGATGCCCGGCAGCGACCGCACGTCGAGGTCGTCGCCGAGGAGGGCATGGGCGACGAACCTTGCGGCGGAACCGTAGCCCGGTGTGTGATCGTTCTCGACGAGGTCGTTATCTATCGTCTTCGGCACGTGAAAGCAGCGCAGTTCGTAGTTGGCGGATTTGGCCTCGCGGTTGATGATGGACGTCGCCTCGGCGGTATCGTTCCCGCCGATGTAAAAGAAGTAATGCACATCGCGCCGCTTGAATATCTCGAAGGCCCGGTGGCAATCCTCGGGAGTGGGCCTCTGACGGGTCGAGCCGATCATCGCCCCCGGCCAGTCTTTATGGGTACTGACCGGTGGAGTGGAGGGGGTCAGGGTGAGAAAATCCTGCTTGAGAAGTCCGCTTATCCCATGGCGTGCAGCGAGGACTTCCACGTTCTGCCTGTCGGCCTCATCCACGAGTCCGAAGAGCGTCCGGTTGATAACGCGGGTCGGGCCACCGCCCATCGCAACGACCGCCCTCTTCATACGATCTCCTTGTCGTCCAGAACCGGGTGATGTAGCCTGAGAACATGAAAGGTACCTTGCGCCCCGCATCTTGTCAATGTATAAGTCTCGTCTGCATTCGTCCTGGCGCGGGCCATGGAGCCACCATGCTCATAGTTGCTGACGAGAACATCCCGTTCGTGCGCGAGGCGTTCTCCGCGTTCGGCGAGGTGCGACTGGTGCCCGGTCGCACGATGGACCCTGCGACGGTGCGCGACGCGGACATCCTCCTGGTGCGCTCGGTCACGCCGGTCGTACCTGCGCTTCTGGAGGGCAGCCGCGTGCGTTTCGTCGGCTCGGCGACCATAGGCACCGATCACGTGGATCTTCCGTACCTGGAGCGACGTGGTATCAGGTTTGCCTCGGCACCCGGCTCGAATGCGAACTCGGTTGCCGAGTACGTGGTCGCCGCTCTCCTCTGCGTCGCGGAACGGGCCGGCCGCCGGCTTGCAGGCGCATCACTCGGCGTTATCGGGGTCGGAAACGTCGGTAGTCGTGTCGTTGCCAAGGCCCGTGCACTCGGCATGAACGTGGTGATGAACGATCCGCCGCTCCAGCGCAAGACCGGCAGCGCAGACTTCAGGCCGCTCGACGAGGCGCTGGCATGCGAGTTTGTCACTCTGCACGTGCCTCTAGAACGGGGCGGGCCGGACCCGACATGGCACCTGGTGGACGCCACTGTCCTCGATCGTATGAGGCGGGATGCAGTTCTCCTGAACACATCCCGCGGGGCGGTGGTGGACAATGCTGCGCTGCTCCGCGCGCTGGAGACTGGACGGATCGCGACCGCCGTGCTCGATGTGTGGGAGGGTGAGCCGCGAATCTCGACGAGCCTCCTCGAGCGCGTGGCCATCGGAACGCCGCACATAGCGGGCTACTCGTTGGACGGCAAGGTCAACGGCACGGTGATGCTGTACCGTGCGGTCTGCGAGTTCCTGGGCGTGTCACCCGTGTGGCATCCTCAAGAGTCGCTCCCGCCACCGCCGCGACCGGTGGTCTCCGTGGGGACGGACGCCAGGAGCGACGAGGCTGTGATACGGGATGTCGTGGCGAGCGTCTATCCCATCGAGCGCGACGATGCGGCGCTGCGGGGGATAGTCGGTGTTTCGCTCGAACAGCGAGGCCGTTACTTCGATAGACTGCGCAGGGAATACCCGGTCCGTCGGGAGTTCCAGAATACGGTGGTCCAGTTCCAGGGGCCGAGCCGTCCGACTCTCGTGGAGAAACTGCGCGGGATCGGCTTTCGAGTGGAATGACGCTCGGCTCGTGTCATGGCCCGACGACAGCCGCAAGGGACTCGTCGGCCTCCACGCCCCTGCCGGCGCGGCACAGGTCAGCGGCCTCGCGGATGAGATGCGCTTGCCTTTCTGTGAAGAGCACCGGCGCTCCCGGGGGTGGCATATCCGGATACGCCACGCGCAAAATGCGTTCCTCGAGTTGGCTCATGCCGGCCCTCGTCAGGGCTGAGACCATCACCGGCGCCGTGTCGAGCCGCCGGTGGATCATCTCGACCGGAAATCGAAGGGGAAGGTCGGACTTGTTCACGACGGCCACGAATTTCGGCGGCCGTGCGAGCGTCAGCACCGTCTCGTCTTCCTCCCGCGGCGACTCGGACCCATCGAACAGAAGTATCGCTATGTCCGCGCAGGCCAGTGCGCGCCGGGCCCTCTCGACGCCCTCGCGCTCAACCTTGCCGCCCGCGACGCGGACGCCGGCCGTGTCTGCCAGGCGGAAGGGGACGCCGCGGATCGAGAGGTAGTCCTCCACGACGTCGCGCGTTGTGCCCGGGGACGCATGGACTATCACGCGGTCGCATCGCAGAAGCGCGTTGGCGAGGGTTGACTTCCCGACGTTGGGCCTGCCGGCGATGACGAGGCTGGCGGGTTCCACGAGTCCAGCGCCGTAGGGGAACGTTCGCAGGAGTGCATCGAGCCGGGGGACGATCTCTTCTGCCCGCTCGGGCTTGCGGCGGAGCGCATCACGCAGTTCGGCGATATGGGCCGCCAGCGCCCCCCGGAACTGGTCCAGGAGCATTCCCGCTGCCCGGAGTGTCCGGGCGCGGGGCAGATGCAACGCCGCCTCCCGCTGGACTGCGTTGATGTCACCCTCTGCCTCTGCGAGGGCGAGCCGCTCGGCTGGCTCAGCCTCGCGGGCACCCTCTGCGACGAGAGCGCCGAGGATCTGGTGCGCGGCGACCTGCCCCCCGTGGCAGTTTATGACGAATTTGTGATAAGGCTCGACCTGCGCGCACTCCACAATCACCTCATCGAGTTGCCTGCCTCCGCGGAAGAGGAAGCCGTAATAGAGTTTTCCGGCACGCGCGTGAAGCAATCGGCGCCCCCGTGGGCTGCGAAAGAGACGATCGAGTATCGGAGCGGCGTCGGGCCCGGAGAGTTCGATGAGGCTGATCCCGCCGTCGCCTATCGCGGATATGATGGCTGCGCGGGTCGGTGTCCGTTCCGGGGACGACCGGATGGGATGGTGCGGCAAGGTCAGTCGAGCTTCAGGTAGAGGCCGAGGTCCTTCCTCGTTCCCTTGCGGCGTTCCAATTCCTCGCGGAATCCGAGATTCACGATCGGGCGCTCGCCGAAAAGCGTTTCGTACTCCTGCATGCGTGCCTCGATGTCCTCTTGCACGTCCTGGATCTTGGCACGGAGAGCCTCGATGCGCTGAGTGTATATCTTCTCGAGGTCGAATGCGGAGAGTTTGTTCATCTGCCGCTCGAGTTGGTCGAGTCGTATCTTGTAGAACTTCGCTCGCTCCTGTTCCCCTCGCTGCACAGCGTTTTCGTAGAGTTTCTTCTGCGCCTCGTACTGTTGCTGGGTCAGGTCTCGCGCAGCCCGCACTATCTCCAGGTTCTGCTCGAGATCGAACACTTGCTTATGGAGGTTGTGCAGGACCGCAGCGGTATCGTTGATCCCGTCGAGGACGGGCTTCTTGTCCAGCGCCGCGAGAGCAGCACCGGAGACGAGGATGATTCCCGCCAACAGAGCCAGCGATCTCGAAAAGGCGCGCATGGCATCTCTCCTGGACGAACGCTTGCCTCACCACGGGTATGCTAGTCCACGGAACTGACGAAGTCAAGCCCGTTGGACCGCAACTCCGGCTCTCCAGGGACGCGACTTGTCTGGAGGCGGCAGGCGGATTCGAACCGCCGAATAACGGTTTTGCAAACCGTCGCCTTCGTCCACTTGGCTATGCCGCCCAGGCCACTTCGTCCTTCCGTGACAAGATTACACGCGCCAACGGCAAACTTCAAGTCCACGAAATCAGACGCGCGGAACGCAGGTGGCGCCAGGGACGAGGACCGATCTGCGATTCAGTGCGGATCAGCGGTCGTCCCCGTGACGGGAGGCGTGCTCACCTGCACATCGAATGACGCGTCGGGCGCGAGGGCGGCTCCCAGGCCGCCGGAGACGAGCCAGGATTTCGCTCCGGCGTCGTCGCGCAGATACGCCTCCCAGAATGCCGTGGTGGCCATCCGTATCAATTCGTGGAAGTGTTCGTCGCGCGTGCCATCGCCTATCCTGCCCCGCGCTCCTGCGAAGATCATGTGGTCGCCGCCGTCGAAGACGACGAGGCATTTGTCCGCCCCTTGGCTGTGGCGGTAGGGTATGAGACGGTCCTCCGGCGTGGTATCCGGCAGGACCGGACTCGTGTCTCTCGTGCCGGTCATGTGCATGCATGGTATGCGTATATCGCCGAACGCCTCGTCGGGTGGCACGAAGCGCGAGTGTCCCGGCGCGCTCATCGCTATGGCTGCCTTGACACGCTGGTCCGTGAAGGTGAAACGCCGTCCGCCCGGGCCGCCGAACTTCTGGCCGGCGATTGCCAGCACCGTGTAAGCGCCGAAGGAATGGCCTGCCACGCCCACACGGCCCAGGTCGAGCCGGCTTCGGAGTGGACCTTCGGACCGGTTCATCTCCTCCAAGCGGTCGAGGGTGAACCGGACATCGAGCGGGCGGTCGAGGCTGTTGCGGATGTCGAGAATCGCCTTTTGCATGGAGCCCAGCGGGTCCTGCTGACCCCGCCAGACAGCGTCATCGCTTCCGTGGTGCTGGATGTGCACTGAGAAGTAGCCGTGGCTGGCCCAGTGGCGACCGAGGTAGTCGTATCCCTCGCGAGTGCCGCCCAGACCATGGGAGAAGATGATGACGGGTTGAGGGCTTTGCGCATCGGCGGGATAGTATATCTTCGCCGGGATGGCCCTGTCGCGAGTGGTGTCGTGCCACTCCGCATACATCACCTGCACTTCACGGGGACCGGGAAGGCGGTAGCGATCGGCCGTGTCGTCGGCCCTGGCCCCGACGACCGTCAGGGCGAGGAGGCCGCCTGCCAGCCATGGGGCATGGCGCAACATCGTCGCTTATCCTTTTCATCAATCGCTCTTCAGCGGAGCATGTCCCTGATAAGGAGGACGAGAAGGGCGACCGCCCCCGCTCCGATGATTCCGACCATTACCCAGCCGAAGCGACGGTTCAATCGCCTTACGATCTCGAAGCCGGTCTCGTCCGGCACCCGGTTCGCACAGCACGAGCAACGCAGGGGATGATCGGAATTCAGCGACTTCTTCTCGACAGCCATAGGTTCGGCTCCCGGGAACTGTGAAGGCGACCCGCGGTCACGGCGGGCAGCTGGTCGTCGCGCATCTGGGGGTCGGCGTCGCCCACAATTGTTCGAAGAGGGCGGTCACACGGCTGCGCAGGTCCTCGAGTGTACCGTTATTCTCGATGCGCACGTCGGCGATCGCGATGGTCTGTCCGACGTTCGGTGCCTCGGGAGAACTGCCGCGGAGTTCCGTTTCGAGTAGTCGGATCGCGTCCTGGACTGACCGGAGGGCCGCAGGCGATTCGTCGGGTCGTGCACGGCGCAGGAGCCTCCCCGCGATCACTGGAAGGTCGGCCACGACCGCGACGAGCGAGAACCGTTCGCCGAAGCGGCGCCGGAGCACCGCGGCCTCTCCGATGTGGCGGAGGGCCTCGACGACGAACACCTCGGGGACCGGTTCGGGCCATGACGATATCCTGTCCACGATCCTTTCGGCGAGGATACCGGAGCCGCCCGTGCGGCGCAGGTCTGTCGCCACGCGGCTCAGCAGTTCGCGGTCGAGGGTTCCCGCGTCGTGACCGCGTCGCAGTGCCTCGGCCTTGATCTCGTCGCTGAAACTGAGGTGCGCGCAGCGCCACCCGTGCGTCGCCGCCGCGGACAGGATTGCTGCCGCCACCTCGCCCTTGCCGCTGGATGGCAGGCCGGTGAGTCCGATAACCCGTAGCGGTCGGGAGGTCATCCGATGCGCTCCCGGCCGCCCATGTACTGTCTGAGGACTTCGGGGATAACGATGCTCCCGTCCTCCTGCTGGAAGGATTCCAGGAGGCACAGGACGGTCCTCGCGAGCGCCACTCCGGAACCGTTGAGCGTATGGACATACCGCAATCTGCCATCGCGGTCGCGGTAGCGGATGTTCGCGCGCCTCGCCTGGAAGTCCTCGAAGTTGCTGCAACTTGAGACCTCCATCCAGCGGCGAATGCCCGGTGCCCAGCACTCTATATCGTAGCATTTTGCCGCGGCGAAACTCAGTTCTCCAGTGCAGAGGCGGGCCACACGATAGGTCAGCCCGAGGCGTTGGAGGACCGTCTCGGCGTTGGCGAGGAGCGATTCGAGTTCGTCGTAGGACTTCTCCGGCTCGACGATCTTCAGGAGTTCGACCTTGTCGAATTGGTGCACGCGCATCAGCGCACGCGTGTCGCGACCGTACGATCCGGCCTCCCGTCGGAAGCACGGAGTATAGGCGCACAGCCTCACGGGAAGCGCTTTCAGGTCGAGCACCTCGTCGCGATAGACATTCGTCAGCGGTACCTCTGCGGTCGGTATCAGGAAGAGGTCGTCCGCCTCGCATCGGTACATGTCGTCCTCGAGTTTGGGCAGTTGCCCCGTGTTGAACATGCTGGTGCGATTGACGAGGAGGGGCGGAAGCATCTCCGTATATCCGTGTTCGGTGGTATGCAGGTCGAGCATGAAGGTGATGAGTGCCCTCTCGAGGCGGGCGCCATCCCCCTTGAAGAGGGTGAAGTGCGACCCGGCCACCTTGGACGCGCGCTCGAAGTCAATGATGTCGAGCGACGCCGCGAGGTCCCAGTGAGGCTTGGGCTCGAACGCGAACTTGCGCGGTTCGCCCCAGGTGCGAACGATGACGTTGTCCTCCGCGCTTCGACCGATGGGCGTGTCAGGCGCAGGGATATTGGGTATCCACTGGAGCGCCCTGTCGAGGAGCGACTCGACCTCCCGGAGGCGGGCCTCGCGTTCTCTGACATCCTGGACCATCTGTTTCATCCGGGCCATGAGCGCGGTCGGGTCGCCACCGGACTTCTTCAGGTCGGCAATCTGCTTTGAAAGGCGTTTCTGCTCGCTACGGAGCGACTCGAATTCCGTCACCGCCTTACGTCGCTCGGCATCGAGAGCGAGGACCCTGTCGACGTCTCCCCGCTCGCCCTTGTTGCGGATGGCATCGCGGACGATGTCGGCGTGCTCGCGGATGAAGGCCAGGTCGAGCACAGATTATCCTCTCTGTAACCCTGGAGAATCGGATTTTACCCGCGCACCTCCGCGACCGCAAGCATGTGTGCGCGCCGACAGTCCTGCCTCCGGAGCGACCGGTACCCTGTTACAGTCTCGGCGAAGCCGAAGACGTCGCTCGAGCGCCGTGGCACGCCCGTGGAAGAACCTCCTGATCGGGAAGAACCGCGATCACGACGGTCGTACACGCTTTGCGCGCAGGATGTGGTGGTAGTGCACAGCGAAGCGATGGGCCTCGTCACGCACGTATTGGAGCACCCTGAGGGCCACACTCCTGCGATCGAGCCGCACCTCTATGGGTGGCTCTCCGCAGTAAAGGACTTCCTCGCGTTTTGCGAGTGCGCCAACCGCAGGCGGAGCAACACCGGCCCTGGAAAACGCATCGAGCGCCGCCCGCAACTGCCCCTTCCCGCCGTCAATGAGCAGTATGTCCGGCAGTGGCGACTCCTCCTCCAACAGGCGTCGCATCCGCCGCTCGACGACCTCTCCTATCATCGCGAGGTCGTCTATGCCCTCGACCGCCTTGATCCGATACCGTCGGTAACCTGGCTTGAAGGGCCTGCCGTCAATGAACGTCACGACTGAACCTACGGCATCCGATCCCGCCACATGGGAGATGTCCACTCCCTCTATGGTGCGGGGGACTTTTTCGAGTCCGAATATGCCGCGGAGTTCCTCCAGGCCCTGCCGGGGCTCGACCACCGGCGGTTGCACTGCCTCCGGGAAGAGGTCCAGCGAGCCGCGACTGGCGAGCGCGTCCAGTGCGCGCAACTGGTCGCGGAGCCGCGCCGCGCGTTCGTAATCAAGGCTCCGTGCAGCCGCCTGCATTTCCCTCTCCAGCGCTGTTCGCACCCGGGCACGTTTCCCCTGGAGAAACCGCTGGAACATGGAGATCTGCTGGAGGTAGTCGGCTCGCGACACGAGTCCGGCACATGGCGCGGTGCAACGCTCGATGTAGTGAAGGAGGCATGGGCGCTGGAAACGCCGCCTGGGGTCGGACTCGGATATATCGAGCGTACAGGTGCGGAAACGGAAGACGCGCTGGAGGAGTTGCACGGCAGCCCGGAGACCGCGAACGTCAGTGAAGGGCCCGTAGAAACGGCTTCGCGGATTATCATGCCTTCGCGTGACATAGACACCGGGGAATTCCTCGCCGCGCGTTATCTCCAGGTACGGATAAAGCTTGCTGTCCCGCAGCCGGGCATTGTAGCGGGGCTGAAGGTCCTTTATGAGACGCGCTTCCATGAGCAGCGCGTCCACCTCGGACTCCGCCTCGACAAACTCGACGTCCGCCACCTCGCGAAGAAGCCCGGGAATCCTCGGACGCGTGTCGCTCAGACCGTCGTGAAAGTAACTCGAAACCCTGGCCCGCAGCGACTTCGCCTTGCCGACGTAGATCACTATCCCCCGCGCGTCCTTCATCAGATAGACTCCCGGCACAGCGGGGAAGCCGGCGACCTTGCTCTTGAGGGCCTCGCGTGTCATGGGAGAGATTCACGTCCGAGGCGAGTCCTGCGGATGTTTCTGGTCCGATGCGCCCGTCCGGTCAGCCATCGCGGCCCAGATCGCGGGGCATCTCGAATCGGTGCTTCGGATGGCGGACGCTCAGCACAGGACACGGTGCCTTCCTGACTATTTTCTCGGCGACGGAGCCGAAGAGGGCGTGCTTCAGCCCGGTCCGACCGTGCGTGCCGCAAACAATCAGGTCAGCCCCGATTTCTTCCGCGCAGCGAATGACCTCCAGAAACGGAACGCCGCGTCGAATTATCTTTTCGACCACGATCCTCTGGCGGACATCGGCAGGGACGAGGTCGTCCATCGCCTTCGAGACCTGCTCCTCGATGTCCGACATGAGTTCCGCCAGCGGTGGCGCGTGCAACATATCGAAGTAGATCGCCTGGGATATCTCCTCGATCACGTGGAGGAGATAGAGTTTTGCTCTGTACTCCTCGGCGAACGAGATCGCGTACAGAAGGGCATACTTCGAGGGTTCCGAGAGGTCGGTGGGATGGAGTATCGTATTCATCCGGATCACGCTGCACCTCCTCCCGGGTTTCTGTCTCCCCTCGAACCTATCCTATCACGCAGCCGCTGCATCATCAAGGGGTTGGAAAATAGCGGAATTCTGGCATGCGCCGTACCGTCGGAAGCCAGACATGCTCGGCCCACTTCTCTGGGGCAAGCCAGCGTCGAGGTAGAAGATGACGCGGGGGAGCACGAAAGCTTCGTTCCCCCGCCCCTGTCTTCTCGGGCCCCTCGCCGGGTCGCTTCAGGGCTTCTCGCGTCCTTGTTCCTGAGAATCGTCCACTTCCGTGGCGAGGTGATGACGTATCACGCGGCCGTCATCGCGCTCGTCGCGCTTGATCGTCTTGAGGCTCACGAACAGCCGTCGCAGGTCCCGGATGCCACCGATCGTGAACCATATCGTCGCTGGAATACCGATCGCAATTTGCAATATCAACCAGAACCGCCAGAACC